>ULJH01065704.1_pt1 | contig 11088 bp, 10 predicted proteins | sample 1950781 | NCBI WGS metagenome assembly ULJH01 (sample SAMEA4835462, study PRJEB28245) | human gut metagenome | biome: gut microbiome; material: fecal sample | place: Denmark | collected 2008 | reverse complement strand
CGAAAGGTTCGGATAGCCGCTTGTTTTATCCGCAAATCGCGAAAAAATGAATTTTTCCTTGCTTTTTTGACGTTTTTGTGGTATTCTATATCAATGAATGTATATTGCAAAAAGGAGACCGGACAATGACAAGCCCCCAAAAAGAACAGCACGACGCAAAGAAAGCGGAACTGATGGAAAAATGCTTTGCATGCTACGCGGAGAACGGACTGACGGGCACCGGCATGAAGGCATTGGCGCAGGCGTGCGGATGCACGCCGGGAAACCTCTACCTGTATTTTGACGATCTGGACGATCTGATCGTGCAGTCCACCGCCCATTGCATGGCGAAGGTGGAGGATGAATTTATGGAGAAGGCGCCGACCGACCCCAAGGACATTGCCCGCTTTTTGCAGGAGGTTCCGTACTGGACTGCAAAGGAGCACGGTAAAAAATACCGCCTGATGTACCAGGTGTATACGCACCCGAAGTATATCGAGCAGGGCAAAAAATTTTTTGAAGGGGTAAACGAACGCTACACCGCCTATGCCAAGCGCTTAGAGGATGCCATCGGAATCCCGTACACCGTCATCACCCCCCTGATCTTTATCTTTGTCCGCGCCTGCGTCCACTACGCCATGTTTGAGGACGAATACTACCTGCAAGCCCAGATGGAAATCCTGAAACAGGGCGTCACCCTGTTTATCGAGCGATACCGGGCAAAAGGGAACTGAGCTTTTCAGGCAAAAAGGTTTTGCCATACCCGTAAAAGAGCACTGCACCCGCAATGCTCTTTTTTACATGCCCCGTGAAATGCCGTTTTAACCCGATTTTTTGATGGCAGAATTTTCCTTGCCTCATACTTCCACCGTTTTTGTCCAAACTTCTCTGTAAAAATTTTTCCACCCTCTTGCTATTTTTCAAAGACTGTGGTATACTATACGTAGAAGTTCGGACATTTTTGTCCCAAGTACGAGGTGAAACGAATGATTGAACGAGATGCTTATATGAACCGTCTGATCCGCAGCATGTGGAACGGCGAGATCAAAGTCATCACCGGTATACGCAGATGCGGAAAGTCCGTGCTGCTTTTTGATCTGTTTTATGAATATCTCCTCTCCCAGGGCGTCCCCGAGGACCGTATTCTGAAAATCGAACTGGATCAGCGCCGGTACTATCGGTTCAGAAACCCCATCACGCTGTGCGAGTATGTAGAAAACACCGTCCGGGATCGGAAGGACGAAAAATTCTATCTGCTGATCGATGAAGTACGGCTCACCGCAAAAATGGTGGACAGGGAAAACGGCGGTATTGAGGTCACGGTCTACGATATGCTGAACGAGCTCAAGGCGTATAAAAACCTTGACGTTTATGTCACCGGCAGCAATTCCAAGGGGCTCTCAAAGGACATTGCCACCGAGTTTCGCGGTCGTGCCACGCAGATTCATGTGTTCCCGCTGTCGTTTGCGGAGTTTTATGCCGCCGTGGGCGGGGACGAGCGAAAAGCGCTGGATACCTATATGCTCTACGGCGGTATGCCCAGACTTTTGGCACTGGAGGACGACAAAGACAAAAAAGATTACCTGACCTCTCTTTACAGCGAACTGTATGTCAGAGACATCGTGGAGCGCAACGGCATTGAGCGTGAGGATATTCTGAACGACATTCTGGACTTTCTTGCCTCGCAGATCAGTTCGCTGACAAATCCGACCAATATCGCAAATGCCATTTGTTCCATGAAGAACGAAAAAGTCAATGCCGCAATGGTTTCCAACTATGTGCAGTATATCATCGACTCCTTCCTCGTTTCCATGGCAAAGCGGTATGACGTGAAGGGAAAGACCTATTTTAAGTATCCGAATAAGTACTACTACACGGACATCGGGCTTCGGAATGCACGTCTGAATTACCGCCAGTACGACCCCGGACATATCATGGAGAACATGATCTATAACGAACTTCTGCGGCGCGGGTATTCCGTCGATATCGGTGTGGTTTGTGACCGTGCCGACGGCAGCAAAGTGCAGAAGGAAATCGACTTTGTGGTAAACAATGCGGATCAGAAAATCTATATTCAGTCCGCTTTCCGCATGGATACCGATCAAAAGGAATCCTCCGAATTGTCGTCACTGATGCTCACCAAAGATTTTTTCAAAAAAGTCGTCGTCCGCATGGATGTGCCGCACAGCCACTACGATGAAAGCGGCATCTTCCACTGCAATCTCATTGACCTGCTGCTGGACCGTGTGGCGTTGTTTTAGTATGCTCCCAGCATAACAGAAAGGAAACGCAATAAATGAACCGTGTACGCGGATTTTTAGTAACCGGAGATTCATTGTTATGTAACAACGTTCCATATAACGGAATCGAATGCGATCCGTGGCCGCTGGGCAGGGAGTTGCTTGAACAAGCCCTTACAAGGGAACAAATGGATTTGTTCGACAGCCAAACAGATGATCTGTGTGTCGCCGATGGAATCGCGTTGCTTGACGATGTAACGTTGTTAAGAAAGTACGTCCAAGCTTGCAAAACGTACAAACAAGCGTATTGCGTCAAATTGCTTGAGGTGTACCGCGCCCATTCTTCCCCCGTCGCTGAAGCCTATCTCTCCGAATCTCTGACGATCCCGTTCCGTTTTTTGGGATATGATGTGGGAGAATGTGCATATGACTATTATTCGGCAATCCTCTCTGACATCATTAAAAGGCCCTTCCTGTTCGGCGGGGAAATCAGAAACAGCCTGAATGATAACGGCCTTTTTGCATCTTTTGACGCGGCTGAGTCATTTTTAGCACAGCGGGAAGAAAAAATGCAGCTTGATACAGCATCCGTTTTTGAAACGTGCCATCCTGCTGTCATAAAAATATACAGTGCGGCTTTTTAGTTTTTTTGCCAATCGCCGCGGTAGAAAATCTAACAAAAAATGGAAGAATCCATCAGATTAAAGAAGCAAAAAATGCAGAAAGCGTCACGAAGCGGAGCGAAGTGACGCCTTTTCTGTATGCCGGCGCCGGGTTACATTCCACAACACAGGCGAGAATTAGACAAAAAGCACAAAAAAATAAAAAACAATTGACAAATATGCAAGAATATGATAAGATATTATTAACACGCAGTGCGAATCCGTATCATTCGGAAAGGGGGGTGAAAAAATGTTTTTTCCTGCGCACATCAACAAAGACGGGACTGTACAAACAGTCGCACAGCATGGCAGAAATACGGCGGAAATTGCAAAAAAGGATCTATGTAAGCTGGGCCTTGCGGATGTCGCATATCTTGCGGGACTGCTCCACGATGCGGGAAAATGCACGGATGAATTCCGCCGTTATATTGAAAAAGCGTCGCTGGGGGAGGATGTACGCCGCGGATCGGTGATTCATACCTTTGCGGCGGTCCGGTTTTTGCTGAATACCTATCATTCCGCACCCGGCGCAAAAGCCGATCCCGATCGGGATGTGACAGCCGAAATTCTGTCCTCGGCAATCGGTGGACACCACGGCTTGTTTGATTGTTTTGACGCGGATCGGAACTGCGGATTTACACACAGAATCAACAAGCAGCCGGAATACGACGACATGGCAATGGCGGGCTTTTTTAAGGCGGTATCGGACAGGGACTGTATTGACAGGCTGTTTGCTTCCGCAGTCGGAGAAATCTCTTCAAAAATTCGGTTGATAGACACCGTTTCAAAATATCCGGATGAGTCGTGTTTTTATCTGTCACTTCTGACGCGACTGATCACATCTGCTTTGATTGATGCCGACAGAACCGATACGTCCTTATTCATGAGTCCCGACGAGCACGGGGAGAGAAGAACCCTGACACCCGAAATATTGAAAGCCGTCACGGAAAGCTGCAATTCCCGTTTGTCGGGGTTTGCGTGCGTTACCCCGATTCAGGCCGCAAGGCACGAGCTTTCTGCACTTTGTTTTCGGGCAGCATCCAAGCCGGGCGGCGTTTTCAGGCTGAATCTTCCGACGGGCGCGGGCAAAACGCTCTCGGGGCTCAGATATGCGTTGAGACACGCAGAGGTGTTCGGAAAAGAGCGAATCTTTTTCATTTCCCCCTTGCTCAGCATACTGGAACAAAACGCGCGGGAAATCAGGAATGCTGTCGGCGATGACTCGCTTGTTCTTGAGCACCATTCGGATATCATGACCGACGGACTTTCCGACGGTGAATTGAACCGTTATGAATTGCTTTGCGATTCGTGGGATAGTCCGATCGTGATCACAACGTTTGTGCAGTTTCTTAATACGCTCTTCAGCGGAAAAACGGCATGTATAAGGCGGTTTCACTCTCTTGCAAACAGTGTGATCGTGATCGACGAGGTGCAGACCGTGCCCCTGAAAATGCTTTCCCTGTTTGACTCTGCCGTAAACTTTCTTTGTGCGGTGTGCAATACAACGGTGGTCCTTTGCTCGGCAACACAGCCGGAACTCGCGGGGATTTTCCACCCGCTTGTCGGATGTGAAGATCTCATCGCGCCGGAGAGCGTGAAAAAATATGCGGCGGTATTTAAGCGGAATGCCATTACATACAAAGGGAAAAAACGGCTTGCGGAAATTCCGTCGCTGATTTCGGAGCTGCTGGGACAGTACAGCAGCGTTCTCGTGATCTGTAACAAAAAAGATCAGGCATCCACGCTGTTCGATCTGACAGAGGGGGTATGTGACAACAGATACCACCTCTCGGCAGGGATGTGTACGGCGCACAGAAAAAACGTTCTTTCCGAAATGACGGCATCGTTGAATACCAAACAGGAAAAGCCGCTCCTGTGTATTTCGACCCAGGTAATTGAGGCTGGAGTGGACATCTCTTTTGAGGCGGTCATACGCCTGTGTGCGGGGCTTGATAGCATTGTGCAGGCGGCAGGGCGGTGTAATCGGAACGGTGAGCGTAATTCGGATGCGCCGGTTTGGATTGTGGATTGCTGTGATGAGAATCTGTCTGTCCTGAAGGATATTTACGATGCGAAAGATGCAACGGAGTCGCTGATTTACGCTTTTGAAAGAGAAGCCGACAGATTTGATTTTGATCTCTCCTCGGACAAATCTGTAAAATTCTTTTATGAGCGGCTGTATCAGTCAAAAAGCAAGGATTTCTTTGATTTTGTCAACAAAGGCTATCCGTCGATCTATTCCATGCTGTCGCAAAACGTAGGATACACGGGAAAAGAAGGCGAAAGATTTTTTCTGCACCAGGCATTTAAGACTGCCGGCAGTCTGTTTGAAGTATTCGATCAGGCGCAGACGAGCATTCTTGTCCAGTGGGGCGACGGAGAGAAAATTGCCCAAAAGCTGATTTCCTCGGGCGAGAGGGTGTCCAAAGCGTTATACGATGCTGCAAAGCCCTATACGGTGCCCGTCTTTTCCTATCAGCGTGAACGGTTATCCGAATGCGCCGCGATCACTGCCGTCGGGGACGGGCGGATTTTGATTCTCAGCAAAGATTATTACAGTCATAACACCGGAATGATTATTCCGAAGAAAGGGGAAGAAATATGCGATACCCTAATATGGTAGCGTTCTCGATTGTCGGAGACTATGCGCTGTTTTCGGATCCGATAACGAGAGTCGGCGGTGAAAAATGCACCTACCAAATCCCGACGTACGAAGCACTCAAAGGAATCCTGTCCTCCGTGTACTGGAAACCGACGATTATCTGGTATATTGACAAGGTAAGAGTGATGAATCCGATCCGGATGGAGGTAAAGGGAATCCGCACCGTGAAGTACAATGACGGCAAGAGTGACCTTTCGTATTATACGTATCTGAAAGACTGCCGCTATCAGGTCAGCGCGCATTTTGAGTGGAACAGGAACCGCCCCGAACTGATCGGCGATCGCAACGAAAACAAGCATTACGAAATGGCAAAGCGAATGATTGAAAAAGGCGGCAGGCGCGATATTTTCCTGGGTACGCGGGAATGTCAGGGCTATGTGGAGCCCTGCGTATTCGGAGAAGAAAAGGGCGCATACGACGAAACGCCGATGATCTCATTCGGGCATATGTATCACGGAATCACCTATCCCGATGAGTCCTTTTCGGACGCGACAAAAGGCAGAATGACCCTCAATTTTTGGTATCCGAAAATGGAAAACGGGGTGATCGTTTTTCCCAAGCCGCAGGATTGCCCGCATCACAAGCCGCTTCACGAAGTGAAAATGAAGACTTTCGGAGAGGACCGTGCCAACTTCACGGGACTCTTGGAATTCGGGGAGGTGAACTGATGGGACTTTTTCAAAAAGCGGTTGAAACATACGACAATATGAAAGGCTTTGCCGGAGTGGAATCCGAAGAACGGAAAGCCGTGCTTGCTCCCATCGGATTTATGACAACCGGGGTTCAGATCGAAATAACCGTGACGGAAAACGGCGAATTTGTCAAAGCCGAGCAGATTTTTGATGTTCTGACCGACAGTAAGGGAAAATCGCGGAAGCAGGAAAAGAAAATCATCATTCCCGTTACCGAAAAATCGGCAGGGCGTACACGCTCCGCCAAATCCACTCCGCATCCGCTTTGTGACAAGCTGATGTTCATGTGTCCTGCCTATAAAGAAAGCTATGACGCTTATCTGCGCCAGCTGCAGGATTGGTGTGATTCCGGGTTTTCCTGCCCGAAGATCAAAGCAATCCTTGCATATGTGAAAAAGGGTACCGTACAGACGGATGTTTCCGCTGTCGACGGAGTAAAAGATGACAATTTTGTGTGTTGGCGTGTGCGGTCGACCGACGCTACGAAGCCGGAGGAAGTTTGGAGAAGCCGGTCGGTCATCGACTCCTACGTCGGTTATTGCCAAAGCAAAGCAGAGGCATCTGCGGGAAAAGAACTTTGCTATGTGTCAGGCGAGCTCACGGCACAGGCGCAACAGCATCTGAAGGGCGTTGTATCATTTGCCGGAAATGCAAAGCTGATTTCGGGCAATGACACGTTTAATTTTACTTACAGAGGAAGATTTCTGAACGATGCCGAGGCATTGACCGTGGGGTTCCTCTCATCGCAGAAAGCGCATAATGCCCTGAAGTGGATCATTTCCAACGACGGTTTCCGGTTCGGCGACAGGATTATGGCATGCTGGAATCCGAACGGAAAAAAGGTGCAGAGCCCCGTCGTTTCCCTGTTCGCCCGATCTTCTGCGGCAGAGGAGAATCCGACACCCACGAATTATCGTGAGATTCTTGCCAAAACCGTTCTCGGCTTTAGGGGAGAGTTGGATCAGACAGATGAAACGGTGACTGCCGTATTTGAAGCGGCAACGAATGGGCGGCTTTCGGTTTGCTATTACAGCGAAATGAAGGCGTATGATTTCTTGGAGCGGCTCCGCTTCTGGGACGAAACAACCGCGTGGCTCCATCCGGACTTCGGGGTTACATCTCCTGCTTTGAAAAATATAGCCGATGCAGCCTATGGGGTGTTGCGGACAAGCGAAAGCATGCAGACAGTGGAAACGGACGAAAAGGTTTTTTCGGGAACGATGCAGAGGCTCTTGCTTTGCAGGTTGGAAAAAGCGCCCTTTCCCGCGGATATCATGCGTTCTGCCGTGCAGAAGTGTTCCTCACTGCAGTTGTACGACGAACGAAACCGGAAAAACCAGCTTTTCACCACCTGCGCAATCATAAAAAAATACAGATACGACAGATATAAGGAGGAATGGATTATGGCACTTGAGCCGGAAAAGAAAGACAGAAGCTATCAGTTCGGCCGCCTGCTTGCCGTTTTGGAAAAGGCAGAGAGGGATGCCCTCGGTCGTGAGGAAAAGAGGGAAACCAATGCAATGCGGATGCAGGCGTTGTTTGTCAAGCGTCCGATGTATGCGGCAAAAATGATCATTGGGCAGCTCAAAAACGCTTATTATCCCCGTCTGGAACCCGCGAAACGAAGTTATTATGACAGGCTCATCGGCGAAATCATGCTTGTGATCTCCGAATGCCCGGACAGCGAAATGAGCAAGCCGCTGGGAGAAACATATCTGATGGGATATTATCTGCAGAAAAACACCTTATACAAAAAGAAAAGCAACGATCATAATGAATCAGAGGAGGAAGAATCATGAGTACAACCCTTGCGAACAAGATTGATTTTGAGATGCTGATCGCAGTAACGAACGCAAACCCGAACGGAGATCCGCTCGGTGGAAACAGACCCCGCACGGATTATGACGGCTTCGGCGAAATTTCCGACGTGTGTATCAAGAGAAAGCTCCGCAACCGTATGCAGGACAACGGATATGACATATTCGTTCAGTCTGATGACCGGTGTGACGACGAAAAGACCAGCCTTAAGGACAGGGCGCAGGGAGTGGGGCTGGAAAAAATCAAGAATGCGGACGAGTTTTATGAAACCGCCTGCCGGACATGGCTTGACGTCAGAGCGTTCGGACAGGTGTTCGCATTCAGCGGTTTTGGATGTTCTTCCGTCGGCGTGCGCGGTCCCGTCTCCATTCACCTCGCCAAGAGTGCAGACCCCGTTGACATCCAGTCCATGCAGATTACAAAGAGTGTCAGCGGAGAGAAAAAAGAGGGTCAGGGACGCGGAAGCGATACGATGGGGACGAAACATTTTGTCCGATTCGGACTTTATACCGTCAAGGGTTCTGTCAATGTACAGCTTGCGGAAAAGACCGGTTTTTCCGAAGAGGATGCCGAAACAGTGAAGGAATGCCTCCGAACCCTTTTTGTAAACGATTCCTCTGCGGCGCGCCCGGACGGCTCTATGGAAGTGGTAAAGCTGTACTGGTGGAAGCATAACTGCAAAGACGGTCAGTATTCCTCGGCGAAAGTACATCGCCTTGTCAATGTTTCTCTGAAAGAAGGAATTGCGGTGCCGACCTGCGTGGACGATTACGTGATTACCCTGAGCAGCCTTGACGGACTTGCATGTGAAGAGATCGACGGTGTATGATCGGCGTGACGTGGAGGATCGGGAATATCTTTTGATATCGGGACTTCAGCATTTTTCCTTTTGCCGCAGGCAGTGGGCGCTTATCCATGTAGAACAGCAGTGGGTTGAAAACGGATTAACCGCAGAGGGAAGAATGATTCACAAACGTGTTCACGATGTTTCCTCTGTGGATATCCGCAACGGAATCATTACCGTGCGGGATATGCCGGTAAAGTCCGATCGGCTTGGAATCAGCGGTCGCTGTGATGCGGTGGAATTTTTTTGGAGCGATAACGGAATCACTCTCCACGGTCGACAGGGGCAATGGGGCATCTGTCCGGTCGAATATAAGCACGGTCATCAGAAAAGCGGAGACTGTGACAGACTGCAGGTGACTGCGCAGGCGATGTGCCTTGAGGAGATGTTTTCCTGTGAAATAAAGGAGGGAGCCGTATTCTACCACGAAACAAGGGAAAAAGAGAAGTTCTGTTTAACAGAGAAACTCCGTGAAAACGTGCGTCTGTCATTTGAGGAAATGCATGGTATGCTCAGTCGGGGGTACACCCCGTCTGTCAAAAAGCATCGGGGATGTGACAACTGCTCACTGAAAGAAATATGTCTGCCGTCGCTTCGGCAGGGAAAGGGTTTTGCTTCGGTATCGGAGTATTTGCGGCTTACACTTGGCGGGGAGGAAAAAGAATGAAGAAACTTTTGAACACTCTTTATGTGACAACCGAAGATGCGTATCTCTCCTTAAACGGTGAAACAGTCGAGGTGATTTTTGGGGATGATACGCATAAACAAATCCCGTTGCACACATTGAACGGTATCGTGTCCTTTTCATACAAAGGCGCCTCGCCTGCTTTAATGGGGAAATGTGCCGAAACAGGGGTTTTGCTTTCGCTCTTCACTCCGTTCGGAAAGTATTTGTGCGATACGGGAAACTGTACAAACGGGAATGTTTATCTCAGAAGAACACAGTTCAGATGGGCTGATGATGAGACAAAGAGCCTTTCTGTTGTAAAAAACATGATGATTGGCAAGCTATATAACGCGAAGTATTTGATTTTGCATTATATGCGTGACCATCCGTTGCAAATCGACTGCGAAAAGATTCGTCTTGCCGCTGACCGAATCGGTACCTATCTTGAAGCACTTGAAACCGCCGAGAATAGGGACTCTATCAGGGGAATCGAAGGGAATGCCGCTGCTGAATATTTTGGTGTGTTCAATGAGTTGATTCTGCAGAACAAGGATACTTTTTCATTTGAGAGGCGTTCGCGAAGACCGCCGACCGACCCTGTGAACTGTTTGCTCTCATTTGCGTACGCCCTTTTGGCAAATGAATGTTCCGCCGCTTTAAGAAGCGTGGGGCTTGATCCGTTTGTGGGATTCATGCACACAGACAGACCCGGGCGGTGCTCTCTTTCGCTTGATATGATGGAAGAATTGCGATCGGTTTTTGCCGATAGGTTTGTGCTTACGCTTATCAACAATCGGATTGTAAACGAAAAAAGCTTTACGTTCATGGACAACGGTGCAGTGATATTGAACGATGATGTAAGAAAAAGATTTCTTTCCGAATGGCAGGCGAAGAAGAGGGAGGAGATTGTTCACCCCTTTCTGAAGGAGAAAATACAGTGGGGGCTTGTTCCGTACGTGCAAGCGTTGCTTATTTCGAGACTTATGAGGGGAGATTTGGACGGTTATCCACCGTTTCTGAAAAAATAATGCTTGTACTGATAACCTATGATGTTAACACCGAAACGGCGGCAGGAAGAAAGCGACTGACCAAGATTGCAAAAATATGTTGCAATTACGGGCAGCGCGTGCAGAATTCTGTTTTTGAATGCGATTTGGATGCGTCGCAGGTGGTAATGGTGAAGGATCAGCTTTTGAGCGTCATGAACGGAGAAAGTGACAGTATACGAATCTATCATCTCGGTAATAAGTATTCTTCAAAAATCGAACAGTACGGGAAGAATGAATCTTATGACCCGGAGGGGAATCTGATTCTGTAATGGTGCGAGGCTGGTGCTGTTTGCAAAGTAATGGTAGGTTCGCACCGGAAAAAGACGAAAAAATCGGGTATAAATGAAAAATAAGATCAGATTTAGATTGGATTTAATAATCTGATTGGTAAAAAAGTAATGCAAAACAAATTACAATGATTTTGAAAATTGTACAGTTTTGCTGTCGCCCCCCGCGCAGGGGGGCGTGGATTGAA
>ULJH01077770.1_pt1 | contig 11150 bp, 10 predicted proteins | sample 1950781 | NCBI WGS metagenome assembly ULJH01 (sample SAMEA4835462, study PRJEB28245) | human gut metagenome | biome: gut microbiome; material: fecal sample | place: Denmark | collected 2008 | reverse complement strand
TGGATAGCCAGTAAAAATATTTACTTTAGAAATTTTTTCTGAAGCATTATTTTGTTTTGTGTAGATATTTTTAAAGATAATAGATGATGTGTCAGTTGTTTTAATATTTCCGCTAAAGCCATGAATGTTATTTGTGTATTTATTATCAAATGATGCTGCTTCAACTTTATAAGCACTCATTAAACTTGCACAGATATTAGTATCATAATAACTTACATAATGATATCCTGCTGGAATAGTACTATTTCCAGTAAATATTGTAGGATAAGTATCTTTAGTAAGCCATGCACCATTTCCTTTTGGTGTTGTTTTAAAGTTTGAAGCACTATAGTCATCATCCCAGCCAATAATTGTTAAAGCGTGGTTAATTGATTTTGATCCATTGTAGTAGTATGCAAGTTTATCATCGGATACGTATGTTGGACTTTCTGCGTAAATTACAGCACCCATTGCGCCATATTCAGTTAAATTCTTTTTGATTGCTAAGATAGTATTTGCATCACATGACTTGCTTGATATATAGTCAATTTCATTTACATAGTAATCACTTTTTTGATTAAGGGTATTAGATTTTGAACTTGATGAGGTACTCCATGGTAATTTTGTTTCTAATATTGGACCACGTCCAGCAGATAGATAGGCACCTGATAAATAATAGTTGCCACCAACATCTTTAGTTTTACTATAGTAACCGAATGGATTTTTTGTGCCATCATCTAGTGTATAAATTGTACTATAGTCAATATGTTTTTCTGATAAGTCAACTTCTTTATTTTGCTCTATTAATAGAGATGACTCGATTGTAGAAGTAGTCGCAAAAGTCCAGCACATATTCGTTTTTTCTTGGTCATGTGCTTTACTTACTTTTCCATAGTCTAATAAAGAAAATTTTCTTAATGTTTTATAATTTACATTAAAAGTATTACCTACAGATGCGCTTAAGTCTTTATTTGTTGTGTAAAACTCTTCACATTTTACTGGCATGAGGGTATTTTGTCTTTCAGTTGGTGATAGTAATTTCCATTTTTTATAATTTTCCGTTTCTGTACATAAATTATTTTCTGCTTTAATATATGATAAGGCTTGTACATTAGAGGTTATACTTAGAAGTGCAATCATTAATACTATTTTCTTTTTCATTTTCTACTCCTATTATCTAATAAAATTATAAATTATTAACCTTTTATTGTCAATTAGAAAAAGTCTATGCTTGATAGACTTAATAAGAATTGTTTTTTTATTATATTGAATCTGTACTGGCATACTTAAAGTAAATAACTGAGATGTGAACATAAAAAAATGCCTCGAGGGCATTTTAGTTATTGCATATGTTATCTACAAAGCAGTCGTTTAAACATCTAATAGCGCAGCAGCAGTTTAGGTTCATTGTGAAGAAACTGTTTGTTGATAGATATGGCTCTGTAGTGCTATCTGCATTTGCTACTAGAACTCTAAATGTCGCACAGTTGTTATCTACCTTTTCTACTCTAAATACTGTACTACAGTTTGTGGCTCCAGTTGCAGTGCAGTCTGTTGTAGCGTCTTTAGTTGTTGGCATAGAAAATGGTGTTCCATTACCAGCACATGTATAAAGCATTATTGGTCTAGTGTTGCATACTATGCAGTTTGGAGAACCACCTAGCATTGGTCTATCACATGAATCTAGTCCACTTTCAGGACAAACGTTTTGCTGAAGTATTTGAATTACTTTTAGAGTTTCAGCAATGCAGTTGCCAGAGTTTGTTTCAGTATTATTATTACACATATTAATTCACCCTTTCATTTTCTCAATATATTTTATGTAAATGGTTATTATTTAGTGATTTTATTTTTTGTTTTAATATAGTATAATATTTTTAGGTGATGAATATATGTGGTGGCAATATTTAATTATATTTTTCGTACTATTAATTATTTCATTTGTAGTTGTTAAACTTAATAAAAAGAATTTTACTTATGAGATAAATAAGTTAGTACAATATTTAGGTGGTAAAGAAAATATTATTGATAGTGAAGTTACAATGTCTAGATTAAAGGTTACTTTAAAGGATGTTACTTTAGCAGATAAGGAAGCTATTCAAAGGCTTGGTGCTAAAGGAATTGTAGAAATTGATAATCAACTTAAGATAATATTTGGACCAAATGCTAAAACATTAAAAAAATACATTAGTGAAATGAAGTAACTAATGTATTTTTTAGTTTGTAGTGTATTCTTCGTGACATACATTTGGTGAGTTTAAATCTAAGGAAGCAGTTACTGTTTTGTATGTTGCATCTAGTGTTATATTTATGTCTAGACAGTCCATGCACATTGTTTTATCTTTTGGATTATAAATACTGCATGAATTTTCTTCGATAGTCTCTTCGTCTTTTGTTTCTTTTTTTAAGTCACCGGATTTGATAAGGTCTTTAATATTTATTACGAATTTATATTTACATTTGTTGTTTGTACACTCACAGTGAGTACCATTTGTAGTACACTCACCAAAGTAACTTTTATATTTGTTAGAGTTGTTTTGAACGTGCATTATAGCAGCACTTTCAATGCTTTCGATTTTAGCGTTTAGGGCTTTTTCGTTCATTCGGTCACGCATTTTAAAGATTCCGGGAATAGCGATTACCATTACTAATGAGATTAGCACTAGAACTGCTAAAAGTTCTACTAGGGTAAATCCTTTGTTTTTCATAGTTCCTCCTTATAAGCCTAGTAAGGCGTTTATAAATATGTTTGCTAGATCAGAGTTAAAGTATAGTAATAGCATACTTGTTACTAGGAATGGACCAAATGGAAGCATTCCTTCTTCTCCTTTAACACTAATATACATGGCGTATGGAAAAGCAAGAAATGATGCCAAGATGATATAGAATACTCCAAGGATTGGGCCTAGAGTTAGTCCTGCGATGAATGATAGTTTAATGTCTCCACCACCTAGTGATTCTTTTTTGAATAGGAAGTTTCCAAGTAACATTAGTAGATATACTATGATAAATATTAATAAGCCAGATAAAATACTATATATGGTTTCTTTTAATCCAAGACTAATAATTTTAATGATGGTGATAAGAATACCTGATATTATTAATGGACTATCATTTATGATCATATATTTAGAGTCACTTACAAAGATGATTGATACTAGGCTTGATAAGATTAGAGCGATAGCAAACTTATATGTTAAACCAAAGATTATATAACTTGCAGTAAAGAGAACTCCAGTTAAAAGTTCGATGGCTGGATAGATAAATGATATTTTTTGTTTGCAGTTTTTACATTTTCCTTTTAGGAATATATAGGACAATACAGGGATGTTTTCATACCATGATAGTTTATGATTACATTTTGGGCAGTGACTTCCTGGCTTGATGATGGATTCACCCTCTGGAAGTCTTAGTCCTACTACGTTATAAAAGGAGCCAAATATGAGGCCTATTATGAAGATAAATATTTCCATGGTGTACCTACTTAATTTGACTGTAAAGACTGAACATTGGTAAGATTACGGCTAGAACGATACCACCTACTACGACAGCTAAGAAGATAATCATTACTGGTTCAATAAAATTTTTCATGTTGTTAATGATTGTTTTATGTTCTGTTTGGTAATAATCTGCTACTTTACTCATCATTGCGGCTAGTTCGCCAGTAGATTCTCCCGTTACGATCATGTAGTATGCTACTTCTGGAACAGCCCATTGGTCTTTGAATGATGTGCTTATTTTTTCTCCTCTAGCAATGTTGTTTACAGTTCTAAACATGATTTCTTTATATACTTCGTTAGTTGTTATTTCACTTAAAAGGTTCATACTATCAGTGATAAAGACATTGTTTTTTAGAAGAGATGCAAAGGTTTTAGCAAAGATATTCATTTCTTTATAGATGATTATTTTACCAAAGATAGGTATTTTCATAGCAAATATTTGGAAGTTTTTTCTAAATGATTTTACTTTTTTGTATAAGATGATAATGATTGAGATTATTATTACTAAGCCACCTATGATTAAGGCAAAGTTAGTGTCAAAGAATTTACTTAAGTTTAAAATCCATAGTGTATAACCATTTAGGGTTGCACCAGTTGATGCGTATACGTCTTCAAATTGGGGGATAACATATAGCATGATAAAGACAATTACAGCGATGGAAAAGACAGAGATGATTGCTGGATAACTCATGGCATTTATCATGGCTTTTCTGGTGTTTTCTACTTCTGTGTAGTAGTTTGCTAGATCATCTAAGGTTTCTTCTAGTTCACCAGTGGCTTCAGCGGCTTTGACCATACTTATAAGTAATGCTGGAAATGAGTTTCTTTGTTTTTCTAGAGAACTTGAAAAGGATTCACCTAGAGTTAGGTTGTAAATTATTGAGTCAAAGACTTTTTTCTTTCTGGGATTTTTACTCATTTGTTTACCTAGAATTCGCATTGAATCAGTTAAAGTTATGCCGGCTTTAAGATATGTAGATAACTGAGTTAGCCAGAATATTAGGTCTTTGTTTTTGAAACGGAAATTATTAAATTCTGATGGGCCATAGAAAAGTTCAATATATTTGCTGGTTTCAATTGATAGAACGGTATAACCTTCACCAGTTAGATAGGTATATACTTCCATTTTTGAATATGCATAGAATGTGTTTGTTACTTTTTTACCAGAACTATCTAAAGCAACGTATTTGTAAGTTACTGGCTTTTCACTTCTTTCAGTGTCAGTTTGAAGAGCTGCAATTAGATTTTTGTTTTGAGCTAGGTCTTTTTCTTTTTGTTTTTTGACAAATGAAAGATTATTATAGAATTTGTTCCATTTATCTTCAAGAGTTTCTGTATATTCTATTTTGTATGGATCGTCTTTTTTGATTTCTTTTTTTTCTTCACCTTTGAATGCAGATGTACCACTATCTAGGTTTACTTCTTCTTCAACCATTTCTTTAACGCCTGAATTTTTTCTAGCGTTTTCTTCATATTTGCTGTACGCTTTATCCCCTATTTTATTAAATATAAAGATAAATGGGTATAGTAAAGCGTATAGTGTGTAATAGATTCCAAGTACTTCATATTTTAGGAGATTTATGGGAAATAACAAGATTTTAATTATTGGGCTTTGCTTTTTCATTTGACCTCCTAGTTTATTCTAAAAGTATTATAGCATAGTTTTTTAAGTTGTTAAAGTAAAAAGAATTGCTTGCATAAATTATATTAGGTGATGTGTGTGTTTGGTAGCAGTTTTGTGAGGTTTCTTCCTTGGATTAGTAAGGGACTTAATGTAGCTAGGAACGTTATTCCACTTTATGAGGGAGCTAAACCGGTTATTAGTGGAGCTAAGAAGTTTTTAAATAGATTTAATAATCATGGTGCTAGTGTCAATGAAAATGCAATATCTAAAGAGAGGATTATTATTGATTATCCTAGAGATAAAAAAGTTATAAAGCAGGTTAAAAGTGAGCCAGTAAAAAAAACTTCGGGTGGTCCAAAGTTCTTTATTTAAGTTCTTTTTCAATTATATCCATATATTCTTTTTGTCTTGATTCTAGTGTTTTTTTGTCTTTAGCTTCAAATCTTAGAGTTATCATTGGGCCAGTGTTTGAGCATCTTACTAAAGCAAAGCCATCTGTGTAATTTACGCGTACTCCGTCTGATGTGTTGCAGTTATAATTTTTATCTAGAGCATATTTTTTGACTTTTTCGACGATTTCCCTTTTTTTATCGTCTGGAGCATTTAATCTTATTTCTGGAGTACTAACATATTTGGTAAATCCGTCAAGAAGGTTATCTGCTTTAATACCTTTATTCATTAGAAGTTCTGCTGTTCTTAGACCGGCATACAAGCCATCGTCATAACCATAGTATTTATCTCTAAAGAAGATGTGTCCAGAAAACTCTCCACCAACTAGGGCATCTTCATCATGAGTTACTGACTCGATGTAGGCAGAACCATTTTTAACCATTAGAGGTACTGCCCCGATTTTTTTTAAATCTTCTTCTAGGGCACATGAGCATTTAACGTCTAAGGTAACTTTTTTCTTGTCAGTGTTTGGGATGATTTCTCTAGCAAAGATGCCGATTAAAAGGTCTGTGCCAATAGTGGTTCCGGTGTTTGTGACGATACCTACTCTGTCTGCATCTCCGTCAATACCGATACCTAAATCGAAGTTTCTCGTACGTACTACCGATTTTAACCATTTTAGATTGTTTTCATCGTTTGGATCGGGATTATGAATTGGGAATGAGCCATCACTGTCACAGTTTAGAAATGTTACTTCTTTGAATAGTTTTGAGTAAAGTTTTTTGACAATAATAGATGCTGTGCCATTACCACAATCTACTACTACTTTTTGATTTATTTTAGGAAATTTGTCTAGTAACATGTTTAGATATTCTTCTTTTATATTGTCTTCCTTAATAGTTCCTGAACCTGATGTGAATTCTTCAGTTTTGACTAGATTATAGATTTCTTCTAGGTGCTCTCTTCTTAAATGAAGGTAGTCTTTACCAAATATTTTAAAGCCGTTGTCTTCTTTTGGGTTATGACTTGCAGTAATCATGATACCATTTTGCTCTTTTCTAGTGATACAAGCATAATTTAACATGGGTGTTGTTACTAGGCCAATATCAGTTATGTTTATGCCAGTGCTTAATAATCCTTCGATTAGACCAGAATTTAGTTCTTCACTGCTAAGTCTGTTGTCATGACCAATTATGCATGAGTCTTCTTCATGGCTTTTTAAGTATGTTCCGTAGGCTTTACCTACTCTTATAGCAATTTCTTTGTTGATATCTTGTGGATAAGTTCCTCTTATATCGTTTTCTCTTAATATATTGTAGTTCATAGTCTCACCTATTTTAATTATATAATAAAAAAAGAGTAATTTTTAGTTTTTGTTACTCTTTTTCTTTTATTTTACACATCTTCTAAAATTAGGTCTTTGCTTTCTTTCATTTCTTTAGGGATTGCTATATCCATATATTTAAGAATTGTTGGAGCAATGTTTGTTAAGTCTCCTTTTTCCTTTAAGGTTATTTTTTTATCTAAAAGAATGAATGGCACTGGACTTGTTGTGTGGGTTGTTACTATTTCTCCATTATCGTCTATCATGATGTCACAGTTTCCGTGATCAGCGGTAATCATAACTGTATAGAAGTTATCTTGAGCTGATTCTACGACTGTTTGTAAGATCTTGTCTAGTGCTCTAAGACTTGTTACTGTTGCATCCATATTACCAGTATGACCTAACATGTCTGGGTTTGCATAGTTCACTAGAATAAAGTCAAAATCATTTTCTAAGCATTTTTTTACTTGTTTAGTTACATCGATTGCGCTCATAAGTGGGGTTTCATCATAAGTAGCAACGTTTGGACTTGGTATAAGATAGTTTGTACACATTGGGAATTTTTTACTTTTTTCGGCATTAAAGAAGTATGTTACATGGTTATATTTTTCGGTTTCAGCTACTCTTGCTTGAGAAAGTTTTAGATCTGAGAAATACTCCCCTATTGGGTATAAGTTATCTGGATTTGCAAGGATGAAGAAGTGTTTGACGTTTACGACATCGTCTTGTTTGAACATCATGTATGATTTAAAGTTAGATAGATTTTTAGTTTTAAATTCTTTAAAGTCCGGATTATTTATGGCATTTAGAATTTGTCTTGCTCTATCTGGCCTAAAGTTAAGCCATAAAAGAGCATCATTATCGTTTATTGGATTTTTACCATTTACGAGCATTGGTGGTAAAAATTCGTCAGTGATATTTTTTCTATATAGGTTATTTATGGCAGTTTCATAGTTTAGGATGTTAAAGCCTACTCCATTTATTACTAAGTTATAATATTTTTCGGTTCTGTCCCATTTATTGTCTCTATCCATAGCATAGTATCTACCGCAGATTGAACCAATGATGCCATTATTTTCTTTTAGAACTTCTTCTATTTGTTTAAGGTATTTAACACTTGTTTTTCTTCCAGTGTCTCTTCCATCAGTTATGGCATGGAATACCATCTTTTTAACGCCTTTTTCTTTAAGGATTGGTATAAGTTTTAACATATAGGTTATACTACTATGGACACCACCATCAGATAGTAAGCCCATTAAGTGTAGAGTTCTTCCAGTTGCTTCTAAGTGAGATATCATATCATTAAAGTTTTCGTTGTTTAGAATTTCTCTATTTTCAATATTTTCATTAATAATGGTTATTTTTTGTTTTATTTTTTTGCCTAGACCAATTACTTCATGGCAAACTTCTGAGTTACCGAATTGTCCTTTTGGAAGGCCTACTGCTTCGCCAGATGATTCTAGGGTGCTGTGAGGATATTCTTCCCATAGTTTATTAAAGTACGTCATGTTTGCTTTTTTTACAGCATTACCATGTTCATCTTCTCTTAAGCCAAAGCCATCTAATATAATTAAAAGTATTTTTTTCATATTGTCACCTTCTTTATTATTTTATCATAATATTTTTTAAAAAAACATATATTTTTTTAGCACTCTCTATTGACAAGTGCTAATTATGGAGTATAATATTATATGTAAACTTGATTGGAGGGGTGAATATGAATAACAATGAGTTTGAAGAAGGACTTAAGAATCCTTTAGAAAAGTATGGACGTGATATATGTGCTCTTGCTAAGGACGGGAAAATAGATCCGGTTATTGGCAGAGATGATGAGGTCCGTTCTATTACAAGAATATTATCAAGAAAGACGAAGAATAACCCTGTTCTTATTGGTGAGCCAGGTGTTGGTAAGACAGCTATAGTTGAAGGGCTTGCACAAAGAATTATTAAGGGAGATGTTCCTAGTAGTTTAAAGAATAAACGTATTTGGGAACTTGATATGTCTGCTCTTATTGCTGGTGCTAAGTATCGTGGTGAGTTTGAGGAAAGACTAAAAGCTGTATTAAAAGCAGTTAAGGATTCTGATGGCGAAATTATTATGTTTATTGATGAAATACATATGATAGTTGGTACAGGTGCTTTAGAAGGAGCAATGGATGCTGGTAATATTTTAAAGCCAATGCTTGCCAGAGGTGAGTTACACTGCATAGGAGCTACTACTTTAAATGAGTATCGTAAGTATATAGAGAAAGATGCTGCTTTAGAAAGACGTTTTCAAAAGGTACTTGTTAGTGAGCCATCTGTAATTGATACGATTACAATACTTCGTGGTCTAAAGAATAGATTTGAGGTTTATCATGGAGTTACTATTAAGGATAAAGCTTTGGTTGCAGCTGCTACAATGAGTGATAGATATATTACAGATAGATTCTTACCAGATAAAGCTATAGATTTAGTTGATGAGGCTTGTGCGACAATTAAAGTTCAGTTAGAGTCAGTCCCTACTTCACTTGATAATTTGACTAGAAGTATTTTAAGACTTCAGGTTGAAAAAGAAGCTTTGAAGAAAGAAAAGGATAAGTTTTCTAAGGAAAGAATTAATGAGATTGATGAGAAGTTAAAAGATTTACAAGCTAAGGAAGCTAAACTTAGAAGTGACTGGGAAGATGAAAAACGAGTTAATAATTTAATAAATAAGAAAAAGGAAGAAATTGAGAATGCTAGACGTGAGCTAGAGTATGCTGAGGCTAGATATGATTTAGATACTGTTGCTAGATTACAACATGGTACTATTCCTAAACTTGAGAAGGAACTAGCAGATTTAAAGTTAGAAGATAAGAATGCAATATTAAGTGATGTTGTTGATGATGAGTCTATTGCAAGAATTGTTTCTAAGTGGACAAATATTCCTGTAAGTAAGCTTGCTAGTAGTGAAAAAGATAAGTTACTACATTTAGAGGATAATTTAAAGATACGTGTTAAGGGTCAAGATGAAGCATTACATTTAGTTAGTGAAGCAATTATAAGAGCTAGAGCAGGTATTAAAGATCCTAATAGACCAATTGGTTCATTTATCTTTTTAGGGCCTACTGGTGTTGGTAAGACTGAGGTTGCTAAAGCACTTGCTTATGAGTTATTTGATGATGAAAGACATATGGTTCGTATTGATATGAGTGAGTATATGGAAGCACATTCTGTTTCTAGATTAGTTGGTGCGCCTCCAGGATATGTAGGTTATGATGAAGGTGGTCAGCTTACTGAGGCAGTAAGACGTAATCCATATAGTATTATCTTATTTGATGAGATTGAGAAAGCTCATAAGGATGTATTTAATATACTACTACAGATATTAGATGATGGTAGAATTACTGATTCACAAGGTAGAACTGTTGATTTTAAGAATACAATTATTATTATGACTTCTAATTTAGGTAGTGAGTATATTTTAGATAATAGTACTAATAAAAATGAACTTGTTATGGGAGAACTTAGAAAAACATTTAAGCCTGAGTTTATTAATCGTATAGATGAGGTTATTGTGTTTAATTCATTATCTAAGAATGTGGTTTATGATATTTTAGATAAGATTGTTAAGGAAACTGAGGCTAGATTAAGTGATAAGAAGATAAGATTAATTCTTACTGATAAAGCTAAAGATTATATTATAGATAATTCTTATGATGAGAATTATGGTGCTAGACCTATTAAGAGATATGTTAGTCGTAATTTAGAGTCTATGCTTGCTAAAGCAATTATTCTTGATGAGATTAAATATGATAGTGAGGTTATTATTGATGTTAAAGATAATGAACTCATAATAAAAGCGGACAAGTAGTCCGCTTTTTTAGATTCTATTACCAGTATAGGCGTTTATGTAGAACAAATAGCAGTTGTAGCAGAATAATGGTTTTCTATATTCATAGAACTCGATAGCATCTGGGTCATATGGCTTTTTGGTAAAGTCTTGAAAGTTTAGTCTAAAGTAATCTTTAAGATTTTCAATATCACTGAATTTTCTGATACCTTTTTGACCTTCCCATGAAGCTTCAAACCAATACATTTGGTCATCTACAGTGATTGTGGTAAAGGTGTGGCATGGTGAACCACCCTTTTTATTTTTAATTACGGCCATTATGGTATGATTTTCGATTTTATGTTTATTAAAGAAGTGTCTTTCTAACTCACAGAGTTCCCAGCATATAGCATAACCACTTTCTTCTATTTTATTGTAGGGTTGCATTTTATATTCTCTTGCAAATATTTGTGGTTCTATTTTTGGATGAAGGCGCCCTTCTTTGTCATGCCAACCATATTTTATTTTTAATAATTTATT
>ULJH01005095.1_pt1 | contig 11197 bp, 10 predicted proteins | sample 1950781 | NCBI WGS metagenome assembly ULJH01 (sample SAMEA4835462, study PRJEB28245) | human gut metagenome | biome: gut microbiome; material: fecal sample | place: Denmark | collected 2008 | reverse complement strand
AAATAATTTAAAAAATATAAATATAGAAATACCTAAAAATAAATTAGTAGTTATGACCGGAGTATCTGGATCAGGAAAAAGTAGTTTAGCGTTTGATACAATTTATGCTGAAGGACAAAGAAGATATGTTGAAAGTTTATCAGCATATGCTCGCCAATTTATTGGAGTAAACGAAAAACCAGATGTAGATTCTATCGAAGGTTTAAGCCCATCAATTTCTATCGATCAAAAATCAACAAATAAGAACCCTCGTTCAACCGTAGGAACAATTACTGAAATTTATGATTATTTAAGACTATTATTTGCAAGAATCGGAGTACCATACTGTCCAACACATCACGTTCCAATAAAAAGTCAAAGTATTGAGGAAATGACTAATAAAGTAATGGAATATAAAGATAAAACAGTGACTATATTATCACCGGTAGTCCATGGTGAAAAAGGCACACATAAAGATTTATTTGATGAACTTCGCAAAGAAGGTTTTACCCGTGTTCGCGTTAATGGAAAAAATATGAGTTTAAATGAAGAAATTACACTAGAAAAAAATATTAAAGATAATATAGATGTAATAATAGATAAAATTACCGTTGATGATGAAGAATATGGAAGAATATTTGAAGCTATAGAAACAAGTACAAAAAAAGCAGATGGAAAAGTAGTTATACTTGTAGATGATGAAGAAATATTTATGAGTGAAAAATATGCTTGTGAAATATGTAATTATTCTATCCCTGAATTAGAACCAAGATTGTTCTCATTTAATGCCCCATATGGAGCATGCCCAGAGTGTAAAGGATTAGGAACTAAATTACATATAAGTAAAGACCTACTTATTCCTAATAAAGATAAATCAATTGTTGAAGGTGCAATAACGGCTTTAAGCATGGATTCAACAACATATTACACACAAATTGAAACAGTTTGTAATCACTATGATATAAACATGTATGAACCAGTAAAAAATATTCCTGAAGAAAAGTTAAATTACATTTTATATGGAACAAATGAATTACTAGAATTTAATTATAAATCAAAAAATGGTAATACTAGAAATACAAAGAGTACTTATGAAGGCGTTATACCTACTTTAGAAAGAAGATATATTGAAACAAAAAGTGGATGGATAAGAGATTGGTTACAAGGATATATGGTAGAAACTGAATGTCCTGTATGTAAAGGAAAAAGATTACAAAAATCAGTTTTATCAATATATATAAATGGCAAAAATATTTTTGATATGACAGATATGTCAATCGGAGATTTATTAGCTTTTGTAAAGAAATTAAAGTTAAATAATGAAGAAAAAGAAATAAGTAATTTAATTTTAAAAGAAATTATTTCAAGATTAGAGTTTTTAAATAATGTGGGATTGTCTTATTTAACACTAACAAGAAGTGCAGGAACATTATCTGGAGGAGAAGCCCAAAGAATAAGATTAGCAACACAAATAGGATCAAAATTATCCGGAGTTTTATATGTATTAGATGAACCTAGTATAGGACTTCATCAAAAAGATAATGAAAGATTAATAAACTCTTTAAAAGAAATGCGAGATTTAGGAAATTCATTGATTGTAGTTGAACATGATACAGATACAATGTTGGCATCAGATTTTCTAGTAGATGTTGGACCTGGTGCTGGTGAATTTGGTGGAGAAATTATGGCTGCTGGAACCCCTGAAGAAGTTATGAAGAATCCAAACAGTTTAACAGGTAAATATTTAAGTGGAGAGTTAAAAATAGAAATTCCAGAAAAACGAAGAAAAGGTAATGGATTAAAAATAAGCATAAAAGGTGCTAAAGAAAACAATTTAAAGAATGTTAATGTTGATATTCCATTAAACAAATTAGTTGTTGTAACGGGAGTATCTGGCTCAGGTAAATCATCACTTATTAATGAGGTGTTATATAAAAGATTAGCAAGTGAAATTTATAATAGTAAAGTTGTTCCTGGTATTTGTAAAGAAATTAAAGGATTAGAAAATATTGATAAGGTTGTTCAAATAACTCAAGACGCAATAGGTAGAACCCCACGAAGTAATCCAGCCACTTACGTCGGAGTATTTGATGATATTAGAGATTTATTTGCACAAACTAAAGACGCTAAAATGCGTGGTTATGATAAAGGTAGATTTTCATTTAATGTAAAAGGTGGAAGATGTGAAAATTGTTGGGGAGATGGAGTAAAAAAAATAGAAATGCATTTCCTTGCGGATGTTTATGTACCATGTGACGTTTGTAAAGGTAAAAGATATAATAGAGAAACACTGGAAATAAAATATAAAGGTAAAAATATTAGTGAAGTTTTAGATATGCGAGTTAGTGAAGCAATAGAATTTTTTGAAAATGTTCCTAAAATTTACAATAAACTAAAAGTAATGATGGATGTTGGCCTTTCATATATTAAATTAGGCCAATCAGCTCCGACATTATCAGGTGGTGAAGCCGGTCGTGTAAAACTTGCTAAAGAACTTCAAAAGAAAGCCACCGGAAAATCTATATTTATTTTGGATGAACCCACAACAGGATTACATTCAGATGATATAAAGAAATTATTAGTAATACTAAATCGAATTGTTGATAATGGAGATACAGTCGTAGTAATTGAACATAACTTGGATGTTATAAAAGTTGCAGATTATATAATTGATTTAGGACCAGATGGAGGTTCAGGTGGTGGTAAAATTGTTGCCACAGGAACTCCAGAAGAAGTTGCTAAAGTAAAAGGTTCATACACAGGGGAATTCCTAGCAAAGATATTAAAATGATTACAGTTAAAAAAGATTTGACAAAACTTAATAGAAAATAAAAAAAGTAGGCTAGGAATTAACTTCCTAGTTTTAATTCTGATAAAAATAAATTAAATATGATAGATTAATTTAACAAAAATTGTTATAATAATAACGGAGAGTGAAATATGAATAGATATATTTTTACAATTGGAAGTTTTAAATTAGAATGGTATTCAGTACTTATAATAATTGGAGCGATGTTAGGAATAACCATGATATTAAAAGAAGCTAAAAGATACAAATTTTCAACAGATTTTGTTTTTAATATGCTTTTTTGGACAATTATATTTGGAATAATTGGTGCTAGAGTTTACTATGTTCTATTTAATTTAGAATTATATGATAGTTTTTGGGACGCTTGTAAAATATGGGAAGGTGGATTAGCAATTCACGGAGGTTTAATTGCAGGATTATTGGTTATACTATTATATTGTAGGAAGTATAAAGTAAGAGCAATAAGAATGTTTGATTTTATAGTGCCAGCGCTATTACTAGCACAAGCTATTGGTAGATGGGGAAATTTCTTTAATAGTGAAGCACATGGTCCAGTAACAACACTTGCCCATTTACAAAGTTTACATATTCCATCATTTATAATTGAAGGAATGAAAATAGATGGAATTTATTATACACCAACGTTTTTATATGAATCAATATGGTGTTTAATAGGTTTTATAATTATATTAATTGTACGAAGATTAAAAATAACTAAAGTTGGTCAACCATTTGCATTATATTTAATGTGGTATGGATTAGGTCGTTTTGTAATTGAATCAATGAGAACAGATTCTTTAATGCTTGGGGGATTTAAAATTGCTCAAATTGTATCAGTTATTATGGTTATAGTAGGATTAGTAATTATAATGATTACAGGAAGAAAAGGCAGATATGAAGATCTTTATGATCAAGACGAAAATGAAGTAGTAAGATTTTAAGGAGGATTTATGTACGATATAATTATAATAGGCATGGGAATAAGCGGAATAACCGCAGGAATATATGCCAAAAGAAGTAACAAAAAGGTATTATTAATAGATAAAGGAATGCCTGGAGGATTATTAAATAATATAGATAAAATAAGTAATTATCCAGGATTAATAGATATATCAGGGCCGGATTTTGCAGAAATTTTAGAAAAACAAGTAAATAATATGGATATTCCGTATGTTTTAGAAGAAGTAAAAGATTTAGAGTTAAACAGTGAAATAAAAAAAGTAATTACTTCAAATAATACTTATGAAGCTAAAAAAGTAATATTAGCAATGGGAAGAAAACCAAAGTATTTGGGATTAGATAATGAAAAAGATTTATTGGGACATGGCTTATCAACATGTGCTATGTGTGATGCTAACTTTTATAAGAATGAAGATATAGCAATTGTGGGAACTGGAAATAGTGCACTACAAGAAGCTTTATATTTAGCAAATATTGTAAATCATATTTATCTTATAAATAGAAGAGATGGTTTTCGCGGAGAAGATATGCTTGTTGAAGAAGTAAAAAATAATTCTAAAATTGAAATTATATATAATGCTAATATAAAAAGCATGCATGAAGAAAATAATAAATTATCTGAAATAACTTTAGATAATGGAACAGATTTAAAAGTAAAAGGTGTATTTATTTATATAGGATATAGACCTGCAACAGAATTTGTACCAAAAGAAATATTAGATGAAAATAGTTATGTAAAAGTAAATGATACTTTAGAAACAAATATTAAAGGTGTATATGCTGTTGGAGATATCATAAAGAAGGATACTTATCAACTAGTAACTGCAGCATCAGATGGTGCAAGAGTTATCTATAATATGAAATAAGATTGGAGTCATTCCAATCTTATTTTTATCGGAATTTTTAAGAAAAAATATTGCTTTTACTCTTGACTTTCATATAAACTTTGTATATATTAGATATGGAGGGATAAAGTATGTCATATAGAGTGCAAAAGTGGGGTAATTCTAATGGCGTTAGAATACCAAAAGTTTATTTAGATGCCTTGAATATTAAATCAGGCGATGCAATAAATATAGTCAGGGAAGAAAACAGGATAATAATAACAAAAGCTCAAAGACCTAAAGAGTCTTTGAAGCTAAGAATTAAAAATTATAATGGTTCTAAAGTTGAAAATGATTTCACTTGGGATGAAGCAAAGGGGAAAGAGATATGGTAAAATATATACCACAAGAAAGAGATATAGTTTATATTGATTTAAGTCCAATTAAAGGTCATGAACAGAATGGAAAAAGACCCGCTTTAGTTTTAAGTGGTAAGTTGTTTAATCAATTTACAAATATGGCAATTTTATGCCCAATAAGCTTAAATACTAAAAGCTTTCCAACTCATTATGAGTTAACAAAATTAAAAAAGATAAAAGGTTCAGTACTATGCGAACATATCAGAAGTATTGACTATGTTGAAAGAAATATTGAATTTATTGAACGATGTAGTCAAGAAGAATTTGATAATGTTTTGGATTTAGTAAAGAGTTTCTTTGATAAAGAAGATTAATGGAGGAAGTATGAAAGTAAGAACTCGTTATGCACCAAGTCCAACTGGATTTATGCATATAGGAAATTTAAGAACAGCAATATTTGAATATTTGCTTGCAAAAAAATATAATGGAGATTTTATATTAAGAATTGAAGATACAGATCAAGAAAGAGAAGTTGAAGGTGCAATAGATTTCATCTATAATACTCTTGATTTATGTGGGTTCAAAATAGATGAAGGTCCAAATAATGAAAAAGAATATGGACCATACATTCAAAGTAAAAGAAAAGATATTTATAAAGAATATGCTTTAAAATTAGTAGAAATGGGAAAAGCCTACTATTGTTTTTGTAGTGAAGAAGAACTCACAAAAATGAGAGAAAAGGCTGAAATGAGAAAGAAACCATTTGTATATGATGGAAGATGCTCAAGATTAAGTAAAGAAAAGATTGAAGAAAATTTAAAAAATAATATTCCATATGTAATTAGACAAAAGATGCCTAAAGAAGGAGTAACAATTGTTGAAGATTTAATATATGGAAAAGTAAAAATAGATAATAGTATTTTAGATGATCAAATTTTACTTAAAAGTGATGGATTCCCAACATATAATTTTGCCAATGTAATAGATGACCATTTAATGGAAATAACTCATGTTATTCGTGGTAAAGAATATCTAGACCAAACAGCCAAATACAATTTATTATATGACGCATTTGGATGGGAAAAACCAACATATATTCATGTAGCCATGGTTCTTGGAGAAGATGGTAATAAATTATCAAAGAGAAATGGTGATGCATCATTTATGGATCTTTATAATGAAGGATATTTACCAGAAGCAATAGTAAATTATTTATCACTTTTAGGATGGAGTCCAGAAACTAATCAAGAAGTATTTTCAATGGATGAACTTATAGCAAACTTTAATGAAGAAAGAATAAGTAAATCATCTAGTCAATATGATGTAAAAAAATTAAAGTGGTTTAATCACCAATATATTAATAAAATGGATGATAATAAATATTTAGAATGGATTAAGAAATACTTTACAATTAATTGTGAAGGTAAAAGTGAAGAATGGGTTAATCATTTATTATTAATATATAAGAGTCATTTAGATTATGGAAATGAAATAAATGAATTAGTGAAAGGTTTCTTTGATAAAGATTTCAAGATAGAAGAAGAAGCTCAAGAATTTATGAAAAGTGATGAAATAATACCAACAGTAGTAAAAATATTTAAAGAAGAAATAGAAAATACAAATGAATGGACAGTTGAAGCATTATCACAAGTAATAAATAATGTAAAGGAAAAAGCTGGAGTAAAAGGTAAAATGTTATTCATGCCAATTAGAATTGCCGCCAGCGGTATAATGCATGGACCAGAATTAGCTGATACACTATACCTAATTGGAAAAGAAGAAATACTAAATAGGTTAGAAAAATGAAAAAAAGAATAGGTTGGTTATTGATACTAGCATTATTTATTGGAATAGGTATATGGATATATAAGTTTTTTAATGAAGGAAACACCATTAATACACATAGCAATCAAGAATTCGTTATGAAATTATCCGATATAGCTAAAATAGATGATGATATTTATATAAAATATAATAAAGTAATAGATAACAGGTGTAAAGATGAGGATTGTGAAAGAGAAGGCGAAAAGTTAGCTAAGTTAATAGTCATAAATAATCCTCATATCGAGTACATTGAATTAAGTAGTATTTTAGATGATGAAAAGGAAATAAATAAAACTGACTACAAAATTAAAATAATTAAATTTAATACTGAAAATGATGAAATTACATTAAAAATATTAAAAAGTGAAAACTAAGGAGGACAAAATGAAAATATATAATACACTTACTAGAAAGATAGAAGAATTTGTGCCATGGCATGAAAACAAAGTGGGATTTTATACGTGTGGGCCTACAGTTTATCATTATGCTCACATTGGAAATATGAGAAATTACATAGGTCATGACATATTAGATAAAACATTGCGTTATCTTGGATACGATGTAACCAGAGTAATGAATATTACAGATGTTGGCCATTTAACAAGTGATTCGGATTCTGGAGACGACAAAATGGTTAAGAGTGCCAAAGAAGAACATAAAACAGTAATGGATATTGCTAGATTTTATACCGATGCATTCTTTCATGATTTTGAATTATTAAATAATAGAATGCCTGATATTGTAAGCCCAGCAACAGCTAATATAAATGAATATATAAAGATAATTGAGAATTTATTAGAAAAAGGATATGCATACCAAGCTGGTGGAAATATTTATTTTGATACAACAAAACTTGAAGATTATTATCAACTAACTAATCATAAAGCAGATGAAATGGTTGTTGGAGTTCGTGCTGGAGTTGAAGAAGATAATTCCAAGAGAAATCAAAATGACTTTGTTTTATGGTTTACAAAATCTAAATTTGAAGATCAAGAATTAAAATGGGAAAGTCCATGGGGAGTTGGTTATCCTGGATGGCATATTGAATGTACTGGAATAAGTATTAAATATCTTGGAGAATATCTTGACATTCATGGTGGTGGAGTAGACAATATATTCCCACATCATACAAATGAAATAGCTCAAAGTGAATCATATCTAGGTCATAAATGGTGTAATTATTGGTTCCATAATGAACATTTAAACGATGAGTCTGGAAAAATGAGTAAAAGTCACGGAGCAATTTTAACAGTTAGTTTATTAAAAGAAAAAGGGTATAATCCTCTAAGTTTTAGATATATGTGCTTACTTAGTCATTATAGAAAACAATTAACATTTTCATTTGATTCTCTAGAAGGTGCAGAAAATGCTTATAAAAAATTAAAGAGTAAAACATCAAGCCTTAAGTTTGATGATAACATTGATGAAAATGAATTTAATAGTTGGAAAGCAAAATTTGTTAATTGTCTAGAAGATGATTTAAACACTGCTAATGGTATCACTGTTTTATATGATTTATTAAAAAGTGATGTTAATATGGGAACTAAATATAGATTAGTTAGTGATTTTGATGAAGTATTAAGTCTAGATTTATTAAAGAGTGAAACTAAGAAAATCCAAAATGAAGATGAAATATTAGCTAAGATTAATGAAAGAACTGAAGCTAAAAAAAATAAAGATTATGAGAAAGCCGATAAAATAAGGGAAGAATTGTTAAACATGGGAATTGTAATTAAAGATACTCGTGAAGGAACAACTTATGAGGCTATCTAATGAAGAAAGCGGCATTCTTCTTATTTAGCCTTTTTTTCTTTTGTTATAGTGTTTATGCCGAAAATTTTGACATTACCGGAGAGTATGTATCATTATATAATATGAATGAAGATATACTATTATATAGCAAGAATGATACTAAAAAAACGTCAATAGCAAGTTTAACTAAAATGATGACAACTCTAGTAGCTATCGAAGAAATAAATGATTTAGATGAAATTGTAACAATTAAAGAAAGAGATTTTGAAGGTACAGTTGGTTATTCAAAAGCAGGATTTAAAGTTGGTGATAAAGTAACATATCGTGATTTATTATATGGCATTATTTTACCGAGTGGAGCAGATGCTGTAAATGCTGTAGTAAATAATACTCTGGGATATGATAAATTTATTAAAAAAATGAATGAAACTGCTAAAAAAATAGGGATGAATGATACATCATATGCAAATCCTGTTGGTAAAGATGATGAAAATAATTATTCAACATCTAGTGATTTAGCAAAGTTACTAAAATATGCTTTAAAAAATGAAACGTTTAAAACTATTTTTACTACAAAAAGTTATAAAACAAGTAATGGTATAAATTTAGAAAGTACAGTAAATAGTTATAAAAATATTTTAAATACTGATGAAATAAAGGGAGCAAAAAGTGGGTTCACAAAAGATGCTGGTAGATGTCTTGCTTCAATTACAACTTTAAATAATGTTGATTATTTGTTAGTGGTAATAAACTCAAGTACAACAAATCCATATAATGCTGTAAAAGATACAATTACAATTTATGATTATTACAATAATAATTATGGATATAAAAATATTATAAATGATGATACATTTATAAAAGAAATTCCTATTGATTTAAGTAAAGAAAAAACATATAAAATAACAGGTAGTGAAGAAATAGAAAAGTATTTAAAAAATGATACAGAAGTAACATATGAATATGTAGGTAGTGATAAAATAACATTTAATACTAAAAAAGGAAGTAAGCTTGGAGTTGTAAATATATATGATGGCGATGTTTTATTAGCAACATCAAATGTTTATCTTGAAAATAATATTGAATACTATCCAATTATAACTTATGTATTAATTGGTATTGCTGTAATATTTGTATTATTGATAATAAGAAAATTAAGTAAGAAAAAACATCGTCGAAGAAGGAGATAATATGAATACAATAAATCACATAGGTATAATTGTTGATGGAAATGGCAGATGGGCACAAGAACGAGGAAAAATTCGCAGTGAAGGACACAAAGCTGGAGCAGACGCCTTAGAAAAAATAATTCTTTATATAAGTAAAAAGAAAATAGCTAATTATCTAAGTTTATATGTTTTTTCAACGGAAAACTTCAATAGAAGTACTGAAGAAGTTAATTATTTAATGGAACTATTCATGAAATGGTTTAAAAAAGCTAAAAGTAAATATGATAGTGAAAATATTAAAGTTTTATTTTCTTCTCAAAAATCTTTTTTAAAGCCTGAAATAGTTGAAGCTATAAATGAATTAGAAGAAACAACAAAAAACAATACCGGTTTAGTAGTTAATTTTTGTTTGAGTTATGGAGGAAGACAAGAAATCGTAGATGCTACTAAAAAAATAGCCAGTGAAGTAAAAGAAGGTTATTTAAAAATAGAAGATATTAATGAAAAAATGTACAGTAAATATCTTTATAATGATTTACCAGATGTTGATTTCTTAATAAGAACAAGCGGAGAAAATAGAATAAGTAACTTTATGTTATGGCAAATATCATATGCTGAGTTTTATTTTCCTAAAGTTTATTTTCCAGACTTTACTCCGAAATGTTTAGAAGAAGCAATAGAAGTTTATAAAACTAGAGATAGAAGATTTGGAAAAATAAAGAAATAAAAAAGATTTAGTAAAAAATCTTTTTTTATGGTAAAAAGTTTATAGCTAAATACATTCCAAAAGTAATTGCAGTGGCAACTATTAAAATAATACTTGTGTAACCAGCCATATTCATTTTTTGATTATCATTTAATCTCTTTAAATATTTTTCATTTTCATCAAATAGTTGATAACCACTCATTTTGGGATTATTTCGCGTTAAAGTTAATTTTTTATCCATACTTTGTTCTTGACTTTTATTTTGATTCATACTAGACATTTCTTTGTTATAGGCACTAACTATAAAACTATAAACAGAATTATCATTTAAGTTAGTTTTGTTTTTTGCATCTTCAACAATATCTTTAGCAAATTTAATATCTTGTAAGAAAGTTTTAACACTATCGTTTTTAAAATATCTATCAAACATATCTCTGTTACTTGCATAAATATTTAATCTTTCTATATACTGTGAAACATAGTTATTTATAAAACTTATTTCTTCTTCAGTAATAACAAGTTTACTAAGAAGATTAGTAATTAGTTGATTTCCATTCGAAGGTTTGTAAAAGCCATTTTTTATAAATATAAATATTTCATCAGGATTCATGTTAAAGAAAACTGGGTCAATTCTACTTAAACCGTAACCATTTAATTTAATAAAATTTCCTTCATAAACTAAAGCATCATTTGCTTGATCATAAGTAAATTTTGCTAAGTTAGGATAAGTTTTTTGATAATTGCTTAATATCGTTCCATTAAAACTAACTATATTTTCCATAAACACAACTCCTATTTTCATAATAAGTTTACCA
>ULJH01019856.1_pt1 | contig 11220 bp, 6 predicted proteins | sample 1950781 | NCBI WGS metagenome assembly ULJH01 (sample SAMEA4835462, study PRJEB28245) | human gut metagenome | biome: gut microbiome; material: fecal sample | place: Denmark | collected 2008 | reverse complement strand
CCTACATCGGCATGTCGCGCCGCATCGAGGATGAGGCGGAGCGCGCGCGGCTGCACGCGATTGCCGAGCGCATCTGTCCGAAGGGCATGGGTCTTATCATCCGTACGGTCGCCGCAGGCCAGAGCGAGCAGAGCCTCGCCGCGGACGTGCGCTACCTCGTGCGGCTCTGGGAGTCCATCCTCGCGCGCTACAAGCTCAAGGCGAAGGGCTCAACGCTGCTCTATCGCGATGCGGACCTCCTCATCCGCCTCGTGCGCGACCGCTTCACGGCGGACATCGACGAGCTCGTCATCGACAACGAGGAGGCGTACCAGCGCGTGCGCAGCCTCGTTGAGGCCAACTCGCCGGAGCTCGTCGACCGCATCCGCTTCTATGAAGCGAAGACGCCAATCTTCAAGGCGTACCACATCGAAGAGGAGATCGAGAAACTCGGCGCGCGCGAGGTCGAGCTCAAGTCGGGCGGCTTCCTCGTTATCGACAAGACCGAGGCGCTGACCGTCATCGATGTCAACACGGGCAAGTACGTCGGCAAGACGAACCTTGGCGACACCGTCTACCAGACGAACCTCGAGGCTGCCGCCGAGATCCTCAAGCAGATCCGGCTGCGCGACATCGGCGGCATCATCATCGTCGACTTCATCGACATGGAGAAGGAGTCGCAGAAGGAAGAGCTGCTCACCTACATGCGCGAGCAGGTCAAACACGACCGCACGAAGACGAACATCGTCGACATCACGAGCCTCGGCCTCGTCGAGATCACGCGCAAGAAGACGCGCCAGAACATCGACAGCATCGTCTACAGCGAGTGCCCCATCTGCCACGGTCGCGGCCGCATCGAGTCGCCTGAGACCGTCGCCATCCGCATCAGCCGCGACATCCGCCGCATGGAGCGCAAGTCCCACGCGCGCGAGGGCTACGAAATCGAAGTCCACGAGACCGTCGCCGAAGAGCTGCGCGCCAACCAGCTCATGATGAACCTCGCCGCCGAGTTCGGCACCGACATCAAAGTCACCGTCAAGCCCGGCATGCATCCCGAGAATTACACCATCCTGCAGCAGAGCTGAGTGCAATAAAAGTCCCTGCAAGCACCATTTTCACCGAAATGGCGCCTGCAGGGACTTTTTGTTATGCTTATTTTCCGAAATCATACACAAGTGGCATAAGTGTCTTGCCGGGGGGGGGGACATTTGTAGTATGATATTCTTTAGCAGGACTTAATTAAAATGTAAGTGCAGTTTAAGTCGTTGCCGCTTAAAGCGTAGAGTTCTATTACTGTTATGGGGGAACCAAAAGAAAGGGCGATTCGCATGAATCAAAGAAGAAAAGCCATGATGGCTGTCGCTGTGGGATTAGGGATGTCGGTATCCGCTGCCTTCTCGGCATCGGCCAGCGCAGCTCCCGGTATGGATGTCTCCTCGGTCTCGATTGAGGGCAATCAGCACTGGAGCGAGGGCATGATCCGCCGCATGGTGCCGTCCCTGAACAAGTCGAAGATCGATGTCTCGGAGTTATCCAAGGAGCTGCAGCTCGTCAATGACACGAATGCCGCAAAGCTCGATGCAGACTTCCAGCGCCAGACGGATGGCACGTACCATCTGCTCCTGTCCGTTAAGGAGCAGAAGGCCGAGCACGTGTCGGTCAACGTCAACAACTCCGGCGATGACTACACGGGCGACTGGCGCATGAGCACGTCGTACACGAATGCGAACCTGACGGGCCGTGCCGATGCACTCGGCGTCGCCTACGTCACGTCGCCGGGCCATTGGGACGACGTCAAGCAGGCCGCTGTCGTCTACCGTGCCCTGTTGCCGCAGCACGGTGACAGCGCGTACTTCACCTACAGCTATTCGGACGTCGACCTCGGCCAGATCGCAAACTTCGGTGGCCTCGGCATCAGCGCGACGGGCCGCGGCCATGCGGTCGGCGCGCATTATCAGCACAACTTCAAGTACACGCAGGCGCGCAAGAACTTCATGGACGTCGGCATCGACTACAAGCACTACAACAATGCCCAGGATTACCGCTATGCAGGCCAGAACCTCCTGCATGACGGTGTGGACTTCGAGGTCACGACGGCATCGGCATCGTATGTCGACATCCTGCGCCGCAACCGCGACTTCTTCGCCTGGAGCCTCGGCTACACGGGCAACATCAACGGCAACCAGGATAAGTTCAACGAATACCGCTATGGCAGCGACAAGCAGTTCAACCTGATCAAGGCCAGTTTCAACTACCAGTACCGCATGCCGTCCGACTGGATCTTCGGCCTGCGCATGAACGGCCAGTACACGAAGGACAACGTCGTGACGACGGAACAGCTCGGTGCAGGCGGCATGACGAGCATCCGCGGCTTCAAGGAGCGCGTCGCGAGCGCCGACAAGGGCTACGTCGGCAGCTTCGAGATCTATACGCCGGAATTTGCAAAGCACCAGCGCTTCGTGCTCTTTAACGACTTCGGCCGCCTCGTCAACAACAACAGCTACAACGGCGAGCTCACGAGCGAGAATCTTGCCAGCTGCGGCCTCGGCTACAACTACTACGACAAGGACAACGGCTGGTTCGGCACGCTGAGCTATGCCAAGATCTACGACGACCTCGACAGCTACCAGAGCCATGCCCATCGTCCATGGCAGGTCAGCCTGACGAAACAGTTCTAAGGGGGAGTGAACAACATGAAATGGAGTTTCAATCATAAATCGCGAAAAGCCTTCCTGACCGCGGCCATCTGCCTCGCTCTTTCGCAGAGCGTCTTCGCCATGCCGACGGGCGGCAAAGTCGTGGATGGTAATGTCGAGGGTATCGTCAATGGCACGGTTGCCAGTGGCGGCACGATCAACGTCAACAGCAATGCCCTGATTGACTGGACGAAATTTGATATCGGCAAGAACGAGACGCTGAACTTTGCCTTCAATCAGAATTATCTCAATGTCATCAACCACGTCACGGGCTCCGAGATGTCACAGCTGCTCGGTACGTTGACGTCAGGCAAGAATGGCAATGTTTACCTGATCAATCCGAACGGTATCCTTGTCGGCGGCGGTGCGCGCATCGATGCGGGCTCTCTTTTCTTGTCGACACTAGATGCTACAGATGATCAGTTGATGGGGATCTATAAGACAGATACTTGGAATCTCGACTTGGCAAGCAAGAAGGATAGCCAAGGACTTACTATCCAAAACGGTGCTAACATTCAGGTGGGAACTTTCCTTGGTCTGCTTGGCAACAAGGTCCAGATAGCAGATAATGTCACGATTAGCGATACGCCGTATGATAAGGATGAAACGACTTTGGTTGTTGCAGCAGCCGACAGCGCAAGCTTTTATCCGCACAGCAGTGCGCCAGCTCTCATATCTGTAACAACAAAGCAAGGTAATGCAGTCGATATGGGTGCTACTAAATTCAATATCAACAATGAATATACGGACACCTATATCTTGGGAAATGATATCAAAATGACGGGAACGAACTTGAATATCAATTCAAGGAACTCGAAAGTATCGAGTACCGCGTTGGATATCATCGCAGCTGATAGCTATCAATCGAGTAAGGCGAACAGTAAGGCGAACACTGAAAATGTCGAGCTTGGAATCAATCGAGGAAATCATCTCGATCTCTCAGGTGTGACGGCTTCATCAGATTATATGCACGTGATTGGTGGCAGAACGTCAATCGATGATTCTAAACTGGAGTTGACGGCAACGACGGAGGCGTTCAAGCAGGGCGAGCCAGCACCGTATATGACGATTGCTGCTCTGCGCGGCGACCATCTGATTCTGGATGATATCGAAGGTGGCGTTCAGAATGTCTTGAATACACAAGATGAGAAGAATCCGGCCGTTGCAAATAGCCTGACCATCAAGAATTCCGATTTGACGTCGAACGAGAATCTCTCTCTCTGGGGTGGTTCTGTTGAATTGGTGAACAGCAATCTGAAGACGGCAACGGAAACGAACGACAAGGATAACAACATTGATATCTATGCGTTTGAAAGCGTAGATAATGACGGTGGTGCTTTTACGAATTCGTCAAACACGGTCAAGGTGACGGGCGGCAGCATTGAATCCGGTGCAGATATCAGTATGCGCGGTGCAAAGATTGCTCTAGATGGTGTCGATAAGGTTGCTGGAACTGGCGAGAAGAGTGCAGTAGAACTCTTGGCAGGCAAAACCATTCAGACGGAGGATCCAGATACCATCGAGATCAATGGTACAGAAAACAACACCATTGATATCAACAATACGAATATTACATCAAATGACGGTACGCTTGCATACGGTGGCGCAATCAATATTGCATCTTCGAGTATGAAGGATAACAATTATTCCATCCAGATTGCAGCAGCAAATTATTACCTGGATAATCGCACGTCGTATACAGATGGTAAGGATTCTGGTAAGCCGTGTTTCCTCGCATCCACCAACAATAGCGTCACGTTGGACAATGCACAGCTGACTACATCGGCCAAAGGTCATGATCGCGTAACTTCTATTGGTGTCATGAGTGGTAACGTCACGGTCAAGAACAAATCCACGCTTGATAGTGGAGATATCTGGCTGACGGCGGGCAAATCGTATGAAGACAAGAATACGAAGCAGGTATTGTCGGCTGAGCAAGGCATGAACCTGACGGTCAGTGATTCGACAATCAAAGCTTCGGAAGATGCTACACTTGTTGGTGCCAATGTGGGGCTGACGAATACGTCGCTTACAGTCGGCACGGAAGGTCAGGGCACTACTGGCACCAATGGCATCGTCCGACTCGCTGCAGGTCAGGACGTCACACTGTACGATCAAGATGGCAGGGGCTTTGGCATTGAATCCGTCGACAATACAGGAGATGTTTCCCTGAACAATGTGACGATGAATGCAATCGGTACGGTCGATGCCTACGGCAAGACGATTGATATCAAGGATTCAAACCTCACTGGCAATAGTACGATAGCATTCCAAGCAGGAAATGCTACTGAAGATGGTATCAATAGCACGGCAGAGAATACTATCAATCTTGCGAATACGACAGTGAACACGAATGATGCCGGTCTTGCGCTCATCGGTGGTAAAGTCAATGTGACAGATAAGTCGAATCTGGCGGTAGGTGACTTGGAACTTGTGGCAGGCACCAGCTATATGGATGATGGTAATACTATCAAAGGGGCAGATGCAACAAATCTTTCCATCAGTGACTCAACGATGACGGTAAAACATGATGCAACACTCATTGGCTCTGATATCAATCTGACGAATGCGACGCTCAATGTTGGCACACCTAATGATACTGAATATAACGCGAACGGTGCTGTTCGTATTGCAGCATCTCAGGATGTGACGTTGAGCAAGGACGATAATAAAGGTTGGGTTATCGGTTCCGCCGATAAGACAGGCAACCTTGCGATGAATAAGGTCAATCTCTCGGCGCAAGGTGATGTCATGGCCTATGGCAAGACGGTCAAGCTGCAGGATTCTGATCTCAGCACGACAAATGACAAAGACCTCGACATCAATGCGCTGAATACCTATACGAGAGTCGATGGCACTTCGGATACGTGGGCGGCTACGAAAGACAACACGATGGATGTCTCTGGTACAACGCTCACCAATAAGGGCATCATTGAGCTGAGCTCTGGCAAGCTCACGATGGATAAATCCAATCTGACAGCTACAGGCAAGGAAGGTGCTATCCTCGTCGATGCTCGCGCATCGTATACGGATGATGACGATGGTCCATATGTCAACAAGGCAGCGGATGGCATGGATGTCAGCATCAAGGACTCGAACTTCAGCGGTGATAACGGCGTCTTGGTCGTCGGCAATACGGTGACGATTGATGGCCAGTCCTCGGCAAAGAGCGCAAATGCAAAGGTATTCTTTGCTGCAGGCAGCCAGTCTGAGATGACGGATACGGATATCAAGGGCAATGGCGCGCCGGTCAATGTTGGCAAAGATGTCAAGTACGATGCGAAGAATACGACGTTCGCACCGGGCATGAAGACTATCGAGACGAAGCCGACTACCCCGACTGAACCGACTGAACCGACGAAGCCGGACCAGCCGACTACCCCGACAGAGCCGACGAAGCCAGATCAGCCGACTACCCCGACTGAGCCGACTGAACCGACTGAGCCGACCAAGCCGGATAAGCCGATCGTGACGCCGGACCCGAAGCCTGCTGTTGATGTTGAGAAGAACATCGAGCAGGGCAAGCAGGACATGACGAAGGCTCTGGCCGACAATCAGGACAATGCTTCGGCAGCCGTCAAGCAGCAGGCTGAGAAACTCAGCGACAGCAAGATGACGGATGAGGAGAAGGCTGCACAGGTCAAGGGCTATGCGGAAGCCATCGAGAATAGCCAGGCAAGTGCAGAGGTGAAGCAGGCACTCGTCAAGGATACGGTCAAGAGCTTCGAGCCGACCCAGCAGTCGAGCCTTGAAGCACAGAATAAGCAGGATGAAGCTGCACAGAACAACAACGCGCAGACAGTCATCCCGGATGTGACGGTCAAGAACGTTGCCCCGGCAGAGCATGAAGGTGCTGCTGCTACGGTTACAGTTGACGGCACGGTCGTCAACGACTGATCGATTTTTGCGATAGAGAAAAGAGCTATGGCGTGGCCATGGCTCTTTTTGATTGCGCTTTGCTCGGGAATCCTATAAGATACTTATTTTTATAAATAAAAGACATATTCTTTATTGACGCGGATATAACAAGTCAGTATAATAGAACAAGATGGATTTGACGAATAGCATAGGGGGTTGATGGATTTGTATCCAATGAAATTACAGGCACCGCTCAAGGATTACATCTGGGGCGGCACGAAGCTCAAGACGGATTACGGCAAGAAGACGGATCTCGAGAAAGTCTCAGAGTCGTGGGAACTTGCTTGCCATAAGGATGGCATGAGCATCATCGAGAACGGTCCGGAGGCGGGCCGCACGCTCAAGTCATATCTCGATGAGGCGGGCCCCGCTGTCCTCGGCGAGCACGCCAAGAAGTTCCCATACTTCCCGCTGCTCATCAAACTCATCGATGCGAAGGACAACCTCTCGGTGCAGGTCCATCCGGACAACGATTACGCGATGCGCATCGAGGGGGAGTACGGCAAGACGGAGATGTGGTACATCGTCGACTGCGAGCCGGGCGCCGCACTGATCTATGGCTTCACGCACGCCATCTCGAAGGAGGAATTCGAGAAGCGCATCGCCGATAACACGCTGCTCGAGGTCTGCAACCAGGTACCCGTTCACAAGGGGGATGTCTTTTTCATCGCCTCGGGCACGCTGCACGCCATCGGCAAGGGCATCATCATCTGCGAGATCCAGCAGAATTCCAACACGACGTACCGCGTCTACGACTACGGCCGCCTCGGCAAGGACGGCAAGCCGCGTGAGCTCCACATCAAGAAGGCCATCGACGTCACGAACCTCGAGCCGGTCAAGGAGCGCCCGCATCTCGATGCACCCATCGATATCTTTGCGGATACTGAGGCCCGCCTGCTCGCATCGTGCGAGTACTTCACGGTCTATGAGCTCGAGATTGACGGCACGAGCCATCTGACGGCTGGCAAGGATTCGTTCCAGAGCTTCACCGTGCTTGACGGCAGCGTGCAGCTGCAGGCCGGTGATGCGGAGCTGACCTTCAAGAAGGGGGAGACTTCTTTCCTGCCTGCTGGCCTCGGTGGCTACACGCTGATGGGCAAGGCACGCCTGGTCCTCAGCAAGATATAAAATAGGATTTGCTTTTGGGACACTTTTTCCGCAGTGAAAAGGTGTCTTTTATATAATTTGTTATAAATACAAAAGATATATTTTATAGTTGACATTAGTTAGATGCTTTATTATAATAATAAATACGATGAAACAGAAAAAATGTTTATTGAGAGGATGTTGAGTATGGCAATTCTAGCTTTTGACGTCGGTGGCAGCAGCGTGAAGTACGCTGTCGTGCAGGAAGATGGAACGGTTGAGGATAAAGGCTCGTTCAAGACGCCATCTGACCTCGAGGGATTCTACGAGGGGCTCAGGCAGACGAAGGCGAAGCTCGAAAAGGGGCATGCTTTCAGCGGCGCAGCCTTCTCCATGCCCGGTGCAGTGGACGATGCCCGTGGCGTCATCGGTGGTTCGAGCGCTATCCCGTACATCCATGACTTTGACATCAAGTCAGCGATGGCAGATGTGCTCGGATTGCCCATCGCGATGGAGAACGATGCGAACTGCGCGGCGCTCGGCGAGACTTGGATCGGCATCGCCAAGGACTGCAAGGATGTCGCGTTTTTCGTCATCGGCAGTGGCGTCGGCGGCGCCATCGTCAAGGATGGCCGCGTTCACCACGGCGCGCATCTCCACGGCGGTGAATTCGGCTACATGGTCGGCGACGATGGTGCCACAATCCTCAGCACCGCTGGCTCGACAGAGAATATCGCGCGTCTCTGCGAGCGACTGAAAGGTCTTCCAGACCACAGCTTCGATGGGCGCAAGGTCTTTGCACTGGCCGGAGAGGGTGATGCGGAGGCGGCAAAGGCCGTCAAGCAGATGATAGAGTCTCTGGCACGCGCCATCTACAACATCCAGTACTCGTACGACCCGGAATGCTTCGTCATCGGCGGCGGCATCAGTGCCCGCGAGGACTTCGTTCCTGCCATCCAGGAAGCAATCGATGCGATCTTGGAGCGCGTTAAGGTTGCCAGAATCCGCCCCGATGTCCGCACGGCTGAGTTTGGCAACGATGCGAACCTCATCGGCGCGGTGCGCCACTTCCTGCAGACGAAATGACCTTAGGGGGGTGGATGTCCCATAGCGGCTCCTCATTTTGAGGGGCCGCTGTTTTATATCTTTTTCTTGATAAAATAATAAATATGTTATATAATAAAAAGTAAAAGACATGATTTATTGTAGAGGAATATGTGTTATGGTAAAATACCAGGAAATAGCAAATGAGTTGCGCAATCAGATTCAGGAGGGTGTCTATAAGGCAGGGGAACAGCTTGCGTTGGAGCGCGAGATGTGTGAGCAGTACGGCGTCAGCCGCATTACGATCAAGAAGGCTGTTGACCAGCTTGTCAAGGATGGCCTTGTCGTCAAGCGGCGCGGATCGGGCACCTTCGTCAAGAGCCTTGCGAGTGAGGATGTCCACGATATCAGCATGGCCAACCAGTTCTCAGGTTTCTCGAAGGTCTTCGAAGGGCATGAGATTGCGACGAAGGTCGTGCGCTTTGACATCATCCATCCGACGGCAGAGGTCGCGGAGAAGCTCAACATCACGACGGATGACTTCGTCTATGATATCGTGCGCCTGCGCCAGGTGGACGGCAGCCCGGTCGTCATCGAGTACACGAACATGCCGATTGAGCTGATCCCGGGCATCAAGCGCGAGGTGCTTGAGAAGTCGATCTACCGCTACATCGAAGAGCAGCTCCACTTCAAGATCCAGTCGGCGCATCGCTTCATCCGCGCCCTGCTGCCGACGCCCGAGGAGGAGGAACTGCTGCAGATCGAGCACGGCACGATGCCAATCCTCGAGGTCGAGCAGGTTGCTTTCCTCGACGATGGGCGTGCTTTCGAATATGCCAAGGCGCATCATCGCGGCGACAAGCAGGTATTTCGTGTCGTGAGCATCCGCTGATGCAAGAAGACCTCAGATCTATGGATCTGAGGTCTTCTTGTTTATCGTCATTGTGATGCTGATGTGTCAGCCTGTCCGGTGCCGTCGTCATCCGTATCCTCTTCGGGGATGGCGAGGTAGTCGCGGATGGCCGCAATCTCATCGGCGATGAAGAGGGCGGGCGGCGATTCGCGGATCATGACGGCCTGCAGCATGTGGCTCTGCTCTTCCTGGTCATCGGTGCTGAGGTTGGCCGGGTCGGCTGCCGCGCGCGTCAGGGCAATCGCGCGGTGCTGCGCGTCAGCGTAGGCATGTGCCTTGCGCACGAGCTCGATGGACTGGTCGTAGCAGAAGTCGTTGAGCGCAAGTGGCGGCGTGCGCCCCGCGATGCGCGTGTCGAGCGCCTGACTGTCCTTCTCGAGCTGCGCGAGGCGCAGGTAGGCCGTCTGGATGCTGATGATGTCGGCCTTGAAGTCCGCGAGTATCTTGTGATAGCGCTGCCAGTTGCGGTCGAGGTCCTCGAGGTCTTTCTGGTAGTCTGTATACCAGACGGCGAAGACCTGCTGCTGCTGCTGGCGTTCTTCGCGGACTTCCTGGCTGACGACCGCATCGCTATTGCGGTGCGGTGCGGGCCAGAGGAAGAAGACGATGGCGCTGGCCGCGCAGAGCACGAGGAAGAAGGCGAAGAAGACCTTGCGGCTTGGGATGTAGTGGTAGAGCAGGGCGAGCAGCACGACTGCGACGGCCGCCCCTATGTAGATGAGCATGTTCCCACCTCCGGAAATTCATGTTTTGCTCTTATACTATCTCATATATAATGCTATTCTAGCAAATGCGTGATGGAAAGACAATGGCGCAGTCTTGCAGGGGACGGGGGAACGCGCTATACTGAGGACATTGAGGTCATTCATTAAGGATGTGATAGTTTGAAACAAAAGTTTTGGAAAAATTTCTGGCATCTGTTCCGCGGATACTGGAATTCAGAAGAGAAGTGGAAGGCGAGGGGGCTCTTGGCCTTCGTCATCGGTCTGAACTTCGCGTCGGTCTACCTGCTCGTCCGCCTCAACAGCTGGTACAACGTCTTCTACAATGCCCTGCAACAGTATCAGGCGGAGTCGTTCTGGCCACTCATCGGTGAGTTCACGGGGCTGGCCTTCCTCTACATCATCCTCGCGGTCTACGCGATCTACCTGCGCCAGATGCTCCAGATCAAATGGCGGACCTGGATGACGAACCGCTATCTCGACGGCTGGATGAAGGACCAGGTCTACTACCGCCTGCAGGTCTTGCGCAGCGACACGGATAACCCGGACCAGCGAATCAGCGAGGACATCAACCAGTTCGTCTCGCTGACGTTGCAGCTGCTCATCGGCATCCTCAAGCAGATCACGACGCTTGGCGCTTTCGGCGTCGTGCTCTGGAATTTCTCGGGTGCCTTCACCGTGCCAATCGGCGGCCGTGAGTTCGTCATCTACGGCTACATGTTCTGGTTCTCGCTGCTATACTCGGTGCTCGGCACGATTGGCGTCCACTTCGTCGGCCGCAAACTCATCGGACTCAACTTCGATCAGCAGCGCTACGAAGCCGATTTCCGTTTCAACATGATGCGTGTGCGCGAGAACAGCG
>ULJH01081988.1_pt1 | contig 11251 bp, 12 predicted proteins | sample 1950781 | NCBI WGS metagenome assembly ULJH01 (sample SAMEA4835462, study PRJEB28245) | human gut metagenome | biome: gut microbiome; material: fecal sample | place: Denmark | collected 2008 | reverse complement strand
CAAACTCCCTCTTACGAGGGAGTTTGTTTTTGCTTAAAAGTTATCAATTTGAAAATTTGTGCGACCGTAAGGACAGGGCGAACCCACGTCGTCGTTTGCTTCGTATCGTTCGCAACAGCCTTTGGCTGTCTCTCACTCACTATGCAACTCCTCCTTTTCCGCAAAAATCACGCTCTGCTCGCCTGTTCGGTTGTAAACGTCCTCACGACGGCTCGCTGTCGCTACCAACTTTTGCGGTTTGCGGACAGTGGCAAGCCCTGTCCGAATTTTATATCAAATTCAATTCGTGTTTCCGCCCCATCTTTGAGGGAGTTGTCGTTTTTTTGGAAGTAAAAAACGACTGAGGGATTTTACAAAATCATATAAAATCAACCTTACAATCCCTCCGAGTTGCCGACGGCAACCCACCTCCCTTTACACAAGGGAGGCTGAAATGCGGTTGTCCCTACGGGTTGTGGGTGTATTTTAATATGGTTTTTAGCCGTGAATAACTATAAATCAACAACAATCCAACGGCGGCAGGAAGCCACCAACCTACGCTGTTTGATGTGATTTATAACCCGTGTGAAACGCTTATTTATTTTAGTAGATTTTTTTCATGCTTAGCGGTATAATTAGCCCATAAAATCTGCGGAGGGGTATAATGAACATTAGGCACGCAACCAAACACGATATTTCTGCAATTTCCGAGGTCGAGGCTAAATGCTTTCCGCCGTCGGAAGCGGCAAGCGAAAAGGCTTTTACACAACGAGTTGAAAACTACGGAAATCATTTTTGGTTAATGTATGAAAACGATAAATTGATCGCTTTTGTTGACGGCTTCGTGACTGACGAAAGCGATTTGACCGACGAGATGTTCGCAAACGCTGCAATGCACAACGAAAACGGTGCGTGGCAGATGATTTTCGGCGTGAACACGTTGCCCGAATATCGAAATAACGGATATGCAAGTGAGCTGCTTCGCCGTGCTGTTGACGAGGCAAGGGAGCAGGGGCGCAAGGGCGTGGTCTTGACCTGCAAGGATAAGCTATTGCCGTTTTATGCAAGGCTTGGCTTTGTTGACGAGGGTATAACCGATAAATCAACCCACGGAAACGCAGTCTGGCACCAAATGAGGATAATTTTTTAACGGTAATGCTTATATAATTTTATCCAAAAGCAATTAAAGATGAATAACAATAAAAGACCTCCCGTTTTTACAACGAGAGGTCTTTTGGTCGGAGTGAGGTGACTCGAACACCCGGCATCTTGCTCCCAAAGAAATATCACAAGATATTTTCTGCTTATATGAGCTTTTTTCAGCCCTTTCCGCTCGGAAAACCGCGCTCTTCGGCGCTCCCCAGTCCACTGTTTCCGAGTACTCCGAAACGGTAAGTGGTCAGTTATGTGGTCGTAAAAATACTCCCCAAGCAAAAATTCTTGCTTGGGGAGCTTGCTGTTGGTGGTATGTTAACTCTAAATCGGCAAAAAGTCAAGTCTTTTTTATCGTCAAAATTTGAGCCGCTGTAAACAAAGAATAAACGGTTTTACAAACGATATTCTAAAAACATTGAAAGAAAAGCGAAAAAATAAGATTGGGCGGTGATAATTTCACCGCCCTTTTTATACTAAAAGTGAAATTTCTCTGGACTTGTTACGGACCTGGTGGTAATGTAGGTTATTGCTGGGAAGGAGATGAAATTAGTAGATAATAGCAGATAATAGCGAATAACAGTGAAAAATATCCCTGCGCCAATTGACATTCGACACAAATTGCGGTATAATACAATTTTGTGGGGTGATGTGATGAGCAAGGCAGAAAAATGGGTATCTATGCCGGAAATATGCAATCATCTTGGATTTGGAAAAGATACCGTAAAAAAGTTAATTAAAGAGCAAGGACTACCCGCTTATAAACCGGATAATAAAATATGGAAATTTAAAATAAGCGAAGTTGACGAATGGGTAAAAACTAAACGAATTGGCGTAGGCACAGCGACAGGAGATGATAAAAATGTTTAAAACCATTGACTTGTTTGCTGGCGCAGGCGGCCTAAGCCTTGGATTCAAACAGACAGGACGGTTTGAATTAGTTGCAGCGGCAGAAATCAATCCCAATGCGCAAGCAACATATAAAGAAAACATACCTACAGATCCCGATGACTTTAAATTTATTGATAATGTGATCGGCTGTGATTTCGGAGCACTAAGCGAAGAACTTGGAGGTATAGAAATTGTAATCGGAGGCCCCCCCTGCCAAGGCTTCTCGAATGCCAATAGGCAAAAAAATCAACTCATTAATATGAATAATGCGCTTGTAAAGGAGTATTTCAGAGCAATAAAAGAAATACGACCCATAGCGTTTGTAATGGAAAATGTGAGTATGCTTGAGTCAGACACGCATCGTTTTTACGACTCCCATAATGATCACGATGAAATAGAAGCATTGCGAACTCAGGGCTATGCAATACCTACACGGGATGATGAAATATTTATATCAAAAGACAATTTCATCGGTTTTGATATGCTGGATATTGCAATGCATATAGAAACTGTCGAATCGATAATCTTGCCAAATGAACTTTACGTGCTTATTCGAGTGCTAAATAAGAATAAGAACAATAAAAAAAGGCTACCCAAATTTCTGCAAAAGAACAAAAATTCATTAATAAGGCAAATTGATAAGTATAAGGAGATTACGGATAATCAGGATGCACATAAATTTCGAATATGTGAAATGCTTAATATAATAAAGGCTGTTTTACCGGAAGCGGAAGCAATAAGAGAATGTGCAGAATTGACTTCGCTGGTAGAGCTACAGAAAAATCTAATTTCTATAAGAGAGATCTACCAAAACAGACTAATAGGAGACTATAAAAAGGATGCCGATAATAATGTGGTTTTTGCTACCAAATCATATTCAGTAATTGATTATATAAATGCCATATTAGGCAATCAATATATTCAAAAAGGAGCAACACTTAATGCAGAATGGTTCGGTGTTCCACAAGAGCGCCGCCGCCATATCATTATAGGATTGAGGAAGGATAACGAGAAGGAAATCGAGATATCATTCCCAACAGAAAGTGTATGCGATAAGCATTATACAGTAGCAGATGCTATAATGGATTTAGCTGAATATCCGGTTAGCCTTGAAAAAACGTGTGATGATATTCCCTACGCCGCAGAACAGCTTTCTGAATATGCTCACGAAATGAGAATTGATAGTACAACAGTCAAGAATCATATCGCAACTAAAACGACGGAAACAGCGATGAAGCGATTTAAAGCGATTGAGCAAGGGAAGAATTTTCATAGTCTCGATGCGGAACTTAAAACAACATATTCCGATCCAACACGAACACAGAATACTATATATCTAAGACTTAGTCCTAATGAGCCGAGTGGAACTGTTGTTAATGTGCGAAAGTCAATGTGGATACATCCTACATTAGACCGTGCCGTTACTGTAAGAGAAGCTGCGCGGTTGCAATCCTTCCCCGATAATTTCAGATTTATAGGAACTAAGGATTCTCAGTATCAGCAAGTAGGAAATGCTGTTCCCCCAAAACTTGCGAGGGGGATAGCAGATATAGTATTAGGATTGATATAACCGAGAGAATTGCAAATTATTTTTAAAATAATTTGCAATTCTCTTTGCTTTTCCATACAAGAAAAGGCGGCAATTCAACAAAATACAATAATTATATGAAAAATAATTTTAAAATAATATTGACAAAACGACGCCCTGGGTGTAGAATAAAAACGAAATAACTCGAAAGGGTGAAAAGCATGTCAAACACAGAAACAAAAAGAGATAAGTTTATTCGCATTGCAGAAGCACGTACTAACAAAATTATATCTATGGTACAACTGCTTGGTAATTGTGCAAATCCCACAAGTTATGAATATACCGAAAAAGATGTATCAGATATTTTTGGTGCAATTGAAAAAGAATTAAAGATTGCCAAAATGAAATTTACTTCTTTAGACGATAAGCCGACGAAATTTAAGCTGGAACGATAAAGGGGGATTATTTATGCTTACTATGACACCAATTCCGCAGAACTACAAGAATAATGTTGATTGGATCCTCGGAGCATATACCGATGCAGGAGTGACTTTTCCGAACGGATTTCAAAAAGATGCAATTCAAAATGCCGTGGGAGCGCGCAAAACAGATAAATGGAAAAATTGGTCATGTGATATTTCTTTTGTAGAAAATGAGCATGGTCGCTTTGTTATTGTTGAAGACTGCGGAACAGTTGGTCTAACGGGCAAAAACACTCCCTCTGAAGAAATTAATGAAATGATGGCACAGGGGAAAACGCTTCCGAGCACGGAAAGACTTTCTCGTTTTACTTCTATGTTTAACTCTGGTGGTAACACAACGGGCGGCGGTTTATTTGGTGCTGGCAAGAGCGTTTACTCTGTTGCATCATCTACATATACCTATTATTTCGATTCTTTGCGTGAGGATGGCAAATATGTTGCTAATATAAACAAGTGCGGTCAAGTTATGTCAGTTGCATTGGAAGAAGATGCGGCAAAAAAGTATATTTTTGAAAGCACGGGTTTACAGGCAAAGAAAACCAACGGCACACGAGTTATCATAGAGGAACCGAAAGAAGAACTGGTTACATCCATTCAGTCTGGAGAAATAATCCCTCTTATTCAGGAATCTTGGTGGCTTATAATTCAGCGGTTTGACGAAACTTCATGTATTTCTGTAAATGGCACTCCGATAACTGTGCCGCAGGGAATAAAAGATGGAACATATACATTTGAACTTCAGGCCCCCGAAACTTATGCGACAGACTATAAAGTCAAACACTTTGGATTATATATCTTTGAAAACGGCGATAATATTTGGGAAGGTGTTTCATATTATCGCATGGGCATGAAAATTGGTGAAATAGATTTAAAAGATATCCCTGCGAAAATCGAAGGTAAGTTTTGGGGATATATTGAGGTTGATAAATTGTGGGAGGATGCTTTATCTGATATAGAAGATAAGGTGCATTTCGGCGTAAGCAAAGGACAAAAGAGGACAACAACTTATCAATATTTAAAGAATTATTGTAATGAAAAAATCAGAGCGAATTTAGTTGAATGGGGATTTATCAAAGATAAGGAAAATGAAGATAAAAAGTTGCGTGACGAACTAAAGCAAATTGCAGAAGACATTCAAGATCTTTTTGATAAACTGGGATTTGAAGACCTTGGTAAAGGGCCGCAAAAGGCTGACTTTGATGTTCGTTGGCAAGATATTGTTTACCCTGTAGAAAATACGGAAAAAGTAACAACGGGCGATGAAATTGCATTTTCAGTAAGAATAAAAAGCTCGTATGCAGCCGATAAGCGATTCGAGTATAATCTTTATGTTACTAACCCTAAAACTGGTGATATTGTTTCTCAAATCAAAAAAGAAAAAATCACGGTTAAATCTAACGCAGTAGAAAAAAGGGATTTTGTTTTTAAAGTATCAAAGGAGAACTCTGCACATAATAGCGAGAATCGCATAGTGCTTGTTGTCAAAGTTATTGGTAGCGGTAAAGAAAAGAAAAAAGAATTGCCCTTTTTCTATGATATTGATAAACCTGATAACAGCAAGAATTGTGTTAATCTTGTCTTGCATACTTGTGAATTTCCACGACAGAATAGTCGTAGGGTTAACTTTGGTGAAATGCTAAAGAATGTTTGTTATCGTATTGATAATAAACGTAATCACGAATTAAAATATCGTCTTAATATTAGCATACACAATGCCAGCGATGTTACTTGCCCTAAAATCGTGGATGTAGCCTCATTTACAGGGATTGTTAAACCTTTTGAGGAAGAAATCACTTCTTTTGTTGAGGAAATATTGTTTGATAAAACTGTATATGAACAACATCTAAATTCTGGAGTTTTAGAACTCCGTGCACGTCTTATTGCCAACGAGGATGACGAGGAATATGAAAAAGGTGACAAAATAACCTTTTATAATTTCAAGTTGTTTTTGAACTCAGATGAGAAGAACGGCAAAAATGATGCTTTTGATGTTATAAGTATTGACAATCCGGAAAATTACAAACGCTCTTGGTACACCCCCGGAACAGGCAGAACAATATATTTGAACATAGGCCATACAGCATATCTTAACGTTCAGGATTTTCCCGATATTCAACATGAATATTTGCGTGAGCAGATGCTAAAACAATATGTTCTATTATACCTTGCCGAAGGGAAGTATGATATGTTTGGCGAGCAAGGAAGCGACTTTGCAGAATTGGAACCTCAAGAAGCAGCAGATAGAGTTATTGAAAAAATCGAGCGTGTTTACTCGCAAAGTCTAAAGTGAGGTGTGAATGATGGGGCATATAGTTGCGTTAGATGCCGAAGGGCATCTAATATATGAAGGATTGCTATCCTCACAAGAAAAGGCTACTATAGATGAAATTCTTAATGCGTTGCAAACAGAGATACCACAAATTGAATCTGATTTGGAAAGCGTATACGGGAAAAGTGTTTGGTACAAATATAATCTTGGGTTGTTTTTGGGCGAACTTCTTGAAAAATACGATATTTCTATCGCAGAGCGCCGTCGCTTTTGGGATGAAATAAAAACTTTTGCAACTAAAGAAGACCGTAAGCGCGATGAAGGTACTAATTCAGTTAATCGAAGTTTTTATCAGCAATGTTTTATTCTGTCACAGCAAGATAAAGAGGTTGTAGAAAAATTGACATGGCGGCAATGGCAAGATTTGCTGGATCGAGTATCTAATCGTGAGGATAAACGTATCTTTGAATGGATTCGAAATAAAAGCGAGAAGATACGTGAAGATGATTGGCGCGAGTTTGAAAAAGGATTACACTTGTATTTAAAGAGCAAAGATACTTCCGTTTTTTCCGACCAAGAATTATTTGATATATATAACTCTATATATGCAATGGGTGTATATTGGCGAGTTGCATTTGCTCAATTCTCTAAAGATTTTCCTAAAAGCGCAAAAATCAAAACCAAAGCACGCAGGTCAAAAAAATATCAAGAAACTTGTTTTAAACTAAAAAAAGAACTAAAAAAGCCGTTAGATGACAGCATTTTTGAAAAAGGTTTCGAACAAGCAATGATTTAATGTAAAAAAAGAATATTTATCTGGACTTGTTGCCTTCTTTGTGGTATGTGTTTGTACTGCAAAGGAGGCAATTTTTATGACAACATTAGAAGCTTTATATTACGGCAACATCATTCCTCACGAACACAGCATTAAGCGAGGAAGCGCATACAGTGAAGTGCTAGGATATGTTGTCCGGCACGAAGACGACTTAAAGGCAATGCTCACCGAACAGCAGAAAGAAATCTTTGAAAAGCTCAAGGATTGTGAATCGGAGCTGCATGGGATGAATGAGCTTGAGGCGTTCATAAGCGGCTTCAAGCTTGCGACAAGGATCATGATAGAAGTGATGCATGAACCGTCCGATAAAGAAGATTGAATTTGAGAGATAAGGCTGATCCGATAATTCGGTTCAGTCTTGTCTCTTTCAATAGCAAATAAATTTAATATTATTCCCGTAAATCGCTCTGTTTATTCAAAAGCTTTGACAAAAATTTCAAATTATGTTATACTGACACCACAATTAAATAAAGTGCCTACCTAACAAGCTACCGCAGAGTAGCGAAACATATTGAATCGCAAAGATCTTACTTACATATCAGGCACGGAACATCCCCCAAAGCGAACGCCTGTCCGCTTTATTTGTGTTTCGTGATTAAATGTAAGTAAGGTCTTTTTTGCTTTGTCAAACAGACCGATTTAATACATACACGGATGAAACTGTGTGAATTTGAAAGGAGGCACAAGCCATGAAAGAATCCACTTATACCACTTACGATGAACTGCCGTTATTCCTCAATGCAGAAACGGTGGCGAAGCTGCTTGGAATTTCCATCTCAAGCAGCTATGAACTGATGCATGAAAAAGGATTCCCGTCATTGCGCATCGGCTCACGGCTCATCGTACCGAAAGAAAAGTTCAGACAATGGGTTGAGGAAAAGACAGGAGGTAGCATTTGAAGTACAACCGTTATCAAAAACGCAATGCGATCAGAGATTATTTTCCTCTGCCGAATGAAATTTTCTGCCTGAATCTTTCCTGTGGAGAGATTGCTGTCTATGCATATCTGCTCTACCGTGAGGACAGAAAAACATTCAAATGCCATCCGAGCTTCAGAACGATCGGCGATGCATTGAAGATGTCCCGCAATACAGTGAGCAAATATGTAAAACGGCTGGAGGAAAAACAATTGATCCGAACCGAGCCGACGGAAGTCCGATCATCAAACGGAGTGAAGCGCAACGGCAATCTGCTCTATACAATTCTGCCTATTGAGCAGGCAAAGAACTTGTATTTGGAACAGCAGCTACAAAGGGCTGCCTATCAGCAGGCACATGAAAAAGCGATCAGGAAATTGGAACGGTATGACCGAAAGAAAAATCAGGAGGCAGTATAAAAATGAAGATAAAAAGAATCAGAGCGAAATCAGTTAAGAAGTGCAGCTTATGCGGAAAGAAATTTGATATGTGGGATGAAGAGGAAAACTTCTGTTTCCGTCATCGTTTCGGATACGGCTCAAAGTATGACTGTTATCAGCTGGATCTCAAATTATGTTGCAAATGCTTTGACAGTCTGATGGACGAGCTCGTACCGCGATGCAAGACCAATCCACTTCCCGATCCTTATGAGGAATTAGCGGCGGCATATGCAGGGGATTTGCAGGGTCGATAGTGAAGCAGGTTAAAGTGAGGGGTCGATTATCCCCTCACAAATCACAGCGGACGGCAGAGCCGACCGCATTTCGGGCAATTTTTGAAAAAAGAAAACGGGGTCTATGGAAAGGACGGAATTATGGACGATAAAAAACAGAAGTATGCATACTGGTTAAGACCGTCATTGGTTACGGAAATGGAGAATATGCTGGATGAATCAAACGCTACTTCAAAAAGTGATTTTGTAACGCAGGCGATCGAATTCTATATCGTATATTTAAGGCAAAGGAAATGTGTAGATTTCATATCGCCCCTGCTTTCGCAAAGCATCAAAAGTGAGATCGGCAGTGTGGAGCATAATATCTCAAAAATGCTTTTCAAGCTGTCGGTCGAGCAATCTATCGTGAATAATCTGATCGCAAGTCAGAGTGAGATCGATGAGGACACAATGGAAAGACTTAGGAACTCATGTGCCGAAGAAGTTGCGCGTCTCGGCGGCGTTGTAACATTTGAGGACGCCTACGAATGGCAGCATGGTGAATAACGATGCCGAAGATCATTTTCACAAGTCGCTATATCAAAAATCCTGCAAAGGCGAATGCGGGAAAGCTCATCAGATATATGGGAACGCGCGAAGGCGTAGAAAAACTGCCCAACGGAATCGACCGTAAGCCGCCAACGAAAAAACAGCGGGACTTAATATGCGAATGTATAACCGCCGTTCCCGAATCGCTGATGTATCCCGAACTGAAAACGTATCAGGAACAGGAAACCCGATATGCGGCGACAGAATTTCTTGACGCATTTATAGAACGCAACGCCGACCGTATTGACGGCGTGAAAAAGTTAGTCAATTACTACGGGGAGCGTCCCGGTGCAGAAAAGCTCGGCAGACACGGACTGTTTTCGCAAACGGACGATAAAATTGACATTGATAAGGTTTCCGATGATGTAGCAAATCATGAAGGCGTCCTGTGGACGCATGTGATCAGCCTGCGACGTGAGGATGCGGAACGGCTTGGATACAATAACGCCCAAGCTTGGAAAGAGCTTGTCCGCCGAAATACTCTGCAAATAGCAGAGGCTCATAAAATTGCGCCTTCCGATATGCAGTGGTATGCCGCTTTTCATAACACAACGCATCATCCGCATGTTCACCTGATGGTGTATTCCAAAGATACTAAACAAGGCTATCTTACGAACAAAGGCATCGAAGATATGCGCGGGGTGTTTGCGAAGGATATTTTCCGCAATGAAATGTATCATGCATTTACTTTGGAAACGCAGATGCGTGACGAGGTACGGGCAGAAGCTAAAAAGCGGATAGACGAACTGTTGAGAAATGCGGAAACGCCGACCCCGGCGTCGGATGAAATTCAGAATCTGTATGTCAGGCTGATCGGTCAACTCTCAAATTACAAAGGCAAAAAGGTATACGGATATCTGCCGAAAGATATGAAGCAGACGGTTGACGATATTGTTGTCGAGCTTGCAAAGGATGAGAGAATTGCAGAATTATATGCAGAGTGGAATAAAGCGAACCGGGAAAAGCTGTCCGTTTATTACGATAAGAAAAAGCCGGATATTCCTTTGGAAGAAAACAAAGAATTCAGAGATATTAAGAATGCCGTTATCCGTTCTGCCATTCTGATCATGCAAAGCGAACATTCGGTACAGGCAGTATCGGTCAATTCTTCTGTCAGAAATCTTATCGCTCGGCTTGCCGGAGCGATAGCGTCAAGCTGTTATAAACGCAGAGAAAAACTCAGCTCACAAATGGATTTCAAACTGAAATCTAAAATCGAACAGAAAAAGCAGGCGCACGGACTGAAAACCGACCGCAGCGTTACCGAATACAGCGATGAGGAGCAGGGCTTTGAAATGCATATGTGAACTCTTTGATAAACTTTTTGTTCTCGCTGGATATTTGAAAACCTTTGTGGTATGTTGTGTTGAAAAGAGAGGTGATTCTATATGGCAAAACGAAGACCGTCGGGAGACGGTATGGTGCGCAAGCGCGAAGACGGAAGATGGGAAGGCCGCATCGTTGTCGGTCACAAAAAGAACGGCGATCCGATTCACCGCTATGTGCTTGCCCGAACACAAAAGGAGTTAATCGTAAAGCTCCACGACTGCATCGAGATGTACCGCGATGCCGACCTCACCGAGGATTCGAATATGACGCTCGGCGAATGGCTCGACCGATGGATCAATGAATATATGATCTTCACGATTCGCGAGAGCACGCTGGATTCTTACAAAGCGATGATTAAAAATCAAATCAAACCGTATCTCGGCGACAGACCTTTGTCGGTGCTGACCACGCAGGAACTTCAAAAATTCTATAACAGCGTCAAAAAGAAAGGTCGTGTGAAACCGGACAGGCTACACGGTACAGAGCTTGCCGACAGTATGGTGCGCGGTATTCATATGATGCTGCACGAAGCGCTGGATATGGCGGTGCGCCTACGGCTGATTGTTAAAAATCCAACGGTCGGCACAACGATTCCCAAAAACAATTAT
>ULJH01000307.1_pt1 | contig 11279 bp, 10 predicted proteins | sample 1950781 | NCBI WGS metagenome assembly ULJH01 (sample SAMEA4835462, study PRJEB28245) | human gut metagenome | biome: gut microbiome; material: fecal sample | place: Denmark | collected 2008 | reverse complement strand
TTTATGAAAACTGGACGGACGTCTCGGGCTTCCTCATGTGCGACCCGCATATCGTGAAAAACCCCAGAGCCATCCGCTCGGTAACCTACCGCGAGCTGCGTGAGCTTTCATACATGGGCGCAACCGTACTGCACGAGGACAGCATCTTCCCCGTCAAGTATGCCGGGATCCCGATAAACATCAGAAATACCAACCGTCCAGAGGACGAAGGTACATATATCATCCCCAGCGACCACAATTTCAAAAACACCTCCATAATCACCGGTATCGCGGGCAAAAAGGGCTTTGCAGTGCTCCATATCGAAAAAGATATGATGAACAACGAGATCGGCTTCGGCATGAAGGTGCTCAAGGTACTTTCCGATCTCGGTCTTTCGTTTGAGCATTTCCCCTCCGGTATCGACACCATGTCCATCATAATCAACGCCGAAGAGGTCAAGGGCAACGAAAAGAAGATTCTTGCCGAAATTTCAAAGGCGGTCAACCCGGACAACGTATCCATCGAAACCGGTCTGTCGCTCATCGCGGTGGTGGGACGCGGTATGGTCCGTGCTCCCGGTACGGCTTCGCGCATCTTCTCGGCAATTGCCGCGGCAGGTGTCAACGTCCGCATGATCGACCAGGGCTCAAGCGAGATCAACATCATAATCGGTGTTGATGAGCTGAATTTCAGCCGTGCCATCAGAGCGATATACGAAGAATTTGAAAGCGATGAAACCGTTTAAGACTCTTTCGAAACCCTCAGAAACAGAAATGACCGAGCGGCGCTCGGTCTTTTTGGGTTATGCTTCACCGGTCACAACAGAAGAGGAAGCACTGGAATTCATTGCAAAGATAAAAAAACGCCATTCCGACGCGACGCATAACGTTTACGCATACATTCTGCGCGGCAGTATCTCACGTTTTTCGGACGACGGTGAGCCGCACGGCACGGCTGGGCTGCCCGTGCTTGAGGTACTCCGCAAGGAGGATGTAACAGACGCGGTAATTGTCGTGACACGATATTTCGGCGGCATACTGCTCGGCGCGGGCGGACTTGTGCGGGCATATTCCGCCTCGGCAAAGCTGGCGCTCGATGCGGCAGTAGTCAAGGAATGCAAGCCGTTTGTGCGGTTCGGCATCACCTGCGGCTACGGCGAATATCAAAAGCTCGGACGGCTTTTTGAGCTTAACGGCGTGAAAAACGCCGAAACCGAATACGGCGAAGGCGTATGCGTGACCGCCTGCTGTCCCGAAGAGCGCTACGACGCTCTGTGCGTTGCCGTGCGGGACGTGACGGGAGGAAAGGCGATGCCCGAAAGAAAGGATGTTGTTTATGCTTGAAAAAACAAACGTAATGAGAATAATCGAACAGAAAAAACTGCCCTATGTCAGCCATTATTACGGCGACACCGACGCTGTGAGCGGCGTGGATGTTGCCGCGGCGATGGGTGAGGACCCGGAAAAGGTGTTCAAGACACTCGTATGCACCGGCAAAACGGGAAATCACTATGTTTTCGTGATTCCCGTGAAGGAGGAACTTGACCTGAAAAAGGCGGCGAAGGCTGTGGGCGAAAAGTCCATGGAAATGCTTAAATCAAAGGATCTGCTCCCCCTGACCGGATATATTCACGGCGGCTGTTCCCCGATCGGCATGAAGAAATTCTTCACCACCACCGTGCATTACACCGCAGAATCTCTGCCGACCTTCTGTTTCAGCGGCGGAAAGATCGGCTGGCAGGTCGAAATGTCGCTTGACGATCTGAAAAAGCTCATACATCTTCAGTGTGCCGACATAATTGAATAAAAACAGAACCGCCCGATCCGAGAGGTTCTGCCTGAAAAACGGGATGTGAACATTGCCTTTCACATCCCGCTTTTTTATTTCTTATTTCGTTTTCCGCCAATCGGTCATATTTTTTGCTTCGATACGTGTGCAGACCTCGTCAAATACCTTTTCGTCAAGGGGTCCCTGCGTTTTACCGTCCGCGGTGTCGATGATGTAATATGTCACAGCCGAAAAATCAATCTGCTTTTCGGGATCTTCGGGTACATCGGCGCACTTCACGAAAATATAGCGGTCGCCATAGCGGTATTCAGTAACATAATCGCCGACGACGTTTTCGACAACTCCGTCATTGTCCCTGCCGCAGATCACAGTGCGGCTGTCCGTTTTCCATATGACATACCCGCCGGTGAGCTTTATTTTGTCGCCGCCGGATGAGCAGGCGGTCATTAACAGCATGATTGCCGTCAGAATAAAAATCAGTGCCTTTCTCATAATTCATTCTCCTTTTATTTGAATAACGCTTATATTTGCGTCGCAGCTGCGGCGCGTTTTTGCTTTCAGCTCAAATGCTTTTCTTACAGCCATTGCATTTTTTGCGACCACAGGGTCGGCTGCCTCGTCGGCGAGCCGCCTGACCGCAGGATACGCATCGCAGGAAAGCTCCGCAAGTGCGTCGGTATCGATGCTTTCAAGTCTGCCGTCAAGATACGCCGAAACGTTGTAATCGGCGATGAAGCCGTCGAAGCGCCCGAAGGCAAACAACAGCGAAAACAGCGAAACGGTGACAACCGCACATTTCATGAACGGGAAGCTGCGCACAAGCTGACGTATAACCGCAAGCACGAACAGCACTGCCAGCATCACTATGAACACGGTGGTGTATACTCTCAGACGCGTCAGGCCGAATTTGGTGATATAAAGAAGCATTTTTGATATAGCAATTCCCGTGAAGCAAAGCGAAGCGACGGCATACACGACGCAGAAGATCCTTGCGCCGAGCGGCTTTTCTCCGCCATTCCGCTTTGCAAACGACGAAACGCAGAGCATGACGACCGCATTTATGACGCTGACGGCGCACAGCTCGAAGAAACCGCGGCGGGCAAATTCGGCATAGTTATCCACGCCGGACGGTAAAAGCGATGCGAATGCCGATGTGAAATATGCAAACTGCGTCGCAAAAAACACGAGATACACGATCAGCATCGGCGTCGCGGCGGTGTAAACCAATGCGGCGGGCAATGCGGCGCGGCGCTCGCGGTGAAGCTCAATGCTTTCCCGGCAGAGCGACCTCGGATAAAGCCGAAGCACATTTGACCGGAGTGAGCCGAATGTGAGCGCCGACAGAGATACACAGAAAAACAGCCGCACAAACACATCCGAAACCGTTTCCGGAAGCCTGTCGCCAAGTTTCCCGACAAGAGCCCCGAATCCTACGTCCGCACTGATGAGCAGCCCGGTGACGATGACGGTCGGGATCACGGCAAGGAGCACGCCGAGGAAAACCCACAGCGCGAGCTTTGCCCTGCTTTTGCCGTTTTTACTGCGGCACATAGCAAAAAAGATTGCATAAAGCGACGAAAACGGCATGACGAACAGCGCCTTGAGACTGTCGTACCACAGTGTGTCGAAATCCGGGTCTGCGGCGTTGCCGCTTGCGTAAAGCAGCCACAACGCGTATATCAACACGTCGAAGCAGAAAACAAGCAGCTTTGCGGTCGTGTTATCGGTGAAGAAAAACGAAGCCGAAAGCATACACCCGACCACCGGAAGAAACAGCATGTTTTTAAGCGCCACTCCCGATTTTCTGAGATAAACGGCGCTCATGCCGTACAGCGCGAGCATGAACAGCGAGGAGCAAAGCCCCAGGTTCGAATTGAGTACCGCATCAAAGAAGCAGGCAAACAGTGCCACCGTCAGCCACGCCATAACACCGTCACGTCGGGTATATTCGCGCTTCGGTTGCGGCGTTTCGGAGAAATTCACTGTGTTATCCATTGTGTTCTTCCTCCTTTTCGGGATCAAATTCAAGTATATCCGCCACATCGCAGTCAAGTACGCGGCAGATCGCGTCCAGAGTCGAAAATCGAATGGCTTTCGCCCTGTTGTTTTTGAGGATCGACATATTCGCGGCGGTTATGCCCACCCTGTCGCAAAGCTCGCCGAGAGACATTTTGCGCTTTGCCATCATGACATCGAGATTGACAACTATCATACCGCCACCTCAGACCGTCAAATCGTTTTCCGCCTTGAGCTCGACGGCTTTTTCAAATGCGTTTTTGACAACGCGGAGTATTGCGCCCATGAATGCACAAGCGAACGCGATGATCGGCGCGACGGCGATAAACCAAACGGACAGCGCCGCATAGCAAGCCGCGGCACAAAGGCAGAGCCACGACAACGCACGCAGGCAGGACACATTTCCGGAGGTGAAAACCTCTCCGCGACGTATTCTGCAAAGCAGGACAAAAAGCAGTGCGATTGCGCCGTATGCGATCAGTGCGGTGAAATAAACGGTACACAGCGTCGGGACAAACACCTCCGACGGTTTTCCAAAGACAAAAAGCAGCCAGCCCAGCCATTCGGGCATACGGAAGCATATCACGGCGATTACCGCGGCAAGTGCTCCGCAGAGAAGCATCGAAAGTGTCGTCGACAGCTTTGAAGATATTTTCGGCATTGAATTCTCTCCTTTCATTGACCGCAGTATATCACACCTCCCTCCGTTTGTCAATATGTTTTTATCGAAAAACGATAAATATTTTTCGACAAAGAATGTATCGCACATCGTTCGGAAATCGTCTGCCGCAGTCGCCGCGCAATTATCCGGACGCAAAAAGGCGTTTCCGCCGGACACACTCCGAAGGAAACGCCGTATTTAATATTGCTTTTGACTTGTACCTGAACTATTATGCAGGATAAGTCTCGCGGAAAACGTAGGTCATGTAGTTGAAGGTGATACGCTTGATCTCGTCGCCGTTTTCGTCATAGAGAACGAACGTGACCTCCTCGTTCTCCTCGTCGATCGGCAGTATTTCCGCGCTGTCGAACGCACAGTTCGGACGCACACGGAAACGGCAGAAACTACCGTAGCAATCACCGGTAGGATCAAATGGAATCGTGGTCTCTCCTGCTGCCGATTGAAGGTTCATATCAAGTATCGGCAGAGTGGTTTCAATCATAATGTGATCGTCGAATACGTCATACGACTTCGGATAACGGCACACTGAAAGAATTCCGTACGGATAAACCGCTGCAGCATAGCCGTCACCCCTACTGCCTGTCAGGCTTGTATAGCCGTAGAACCAATCGATTGCCATCCGCGCCCAATCAGAATTCTTTTCATTGTTAATGTAGTTGTACGGGACTGACTCCGTATATTTTCGGGGATGATAGGTCGGTATGCTTCGGAGAACTGTATCATCCTGAGCAATCGTGCGCGCCGAGAAGACAATTTGCGAAGCTACCGCATCTTCGACTTGTCGGTAATAGTTCCGTACCCTGACAAGCAAACCGCGAGCATCATCATAATCACGGTTTTCAAGACTGGCTTTATACTTGCCAAGCATCAGCTCAAAGTCTTCATTTTCACTTTGCAGCTCATCCATTACCTGGTTGTCATCGCTTTCCGTTTCATCCAGATAATCGTATCGGAAAATACCATATTCCCCCGCCGCTTTCATATAGTAATCGATGTTGCTGCGCATCTTTGCGAAAAGGGGATCGTCCGCAGACGGGAAGTCGTTATCGGTCTTAGGATAAAAGAAATCCTCCGGTATTTCCGTAATGTTTCTGTTTACCATCGCGATAAGCGATTCCGCATATGCCACAACAGTATTTTTGTCCATGGACATATACTGAGAAAGAGGTACATTTTCCGGATCTGCCGGAATTTCGGATGATTCATCGACAGCAACGCTTTCTTCAGCGGAGCTGTCATCTGCAATCAAAGTGCCTTCTTTTTTTGGAACGTCACTGTCACTACTGCTTTCGTCGTTTTCGAGCCTGTTGCAGGCAAATAATGCAACGCATATTGATAAAATCAAAAGGATGATTATTGTCTTTTTCATGATGTTTTTCTCCTGTTTGAAAATCCCCGAACGGACAATTCACGCAGACGGCTGATATCGGGTCATGCAGCCGCCTGCAATATCCGGTTTAACGTCGCACCGACGGAATATCCGGTTGTGCATAACTCGTTCTCCTCCTTCCGTATCGCACAAATCAGCTTTTTGGTTTATTTTTCCTCCGACACCATTCTACCATATACATCACCCGTCGTCAATCGGCATTTTCCACAATAAATCAGTTCGCAATTTGTGCATTACGACGATATATCCCGCAAATAAAAAAGTATTTCCGCCGTATGCATAAACAGCGGAAATACTTCCGGGTATACTTCATTTCACGATATTGGCAAAAATTTCGGGAATCGTCTTGCAGTCGTCCTCGGTTCCGATAACGCCGATGATGTAATCGCCCTTGGCGACGGCGCACGCCGCGTCCGCAATCATGCATATCGCTTTTCCGGGATCAAGTCCTTTCTCCATTTCGGAGCGCACCTTTTCGACATCACCGCTGTTTTTGACCTTCACAATGACGACCGAAAACGCGCTGCCCATAATATCTGGTTCGCAGACCACGCCGCTATCATCAACAAGCGCGGCATTTTCCTTTATCCCGAAGAAATATCCGCGGTCGTCGCCCGAAACGCTTTCAGTTTTTATACTCATCGAAAGCCCCGCTTCCGCGCGTACGCGCTTCATGATCTGTATTGCGGTAAGCTCGTCCGTTGCGGGAGCGTTTTTGCGGATATCATCGCCGCAGGAGACGAAGAACACCCATTTGCCCGTACCCGAAATATACTGTTCCGAAGCGAAGCCGCCGTCCGCATTTTCACGCGCCGCAGTTATGAACGACTCGGCGTCGGCACCCTCGTTCAGCTCAAATATGTAGCATACAAACGGCGAACCGAGTTCAGAGCAATCGATCTGCGTGAAATGCTTATATTCGGGAAGCTCCGCGCCCTCCCTGAAGCCCGTTGTGGGCTGAAGGAATTTCATGTAATTCCACGTTGCCTGCTCACAGAGCGACGTATCAAGGAACGGGTGCATCACGAAGTAGTTTGCAAGCTGTGCGCCCTCCGCGTCGGGATGCTCCGAAACAATCTTGTCAAAATATTTGCTCAGCGTTTCCGATGCCGGAAGCTGCACCTCCGGCTCCGATGTCGGCTCATTTGACGATTCGCCGGGGGCAGATATCTCCGTTCTGCTGCTGTTTTCGCTCTGCGGCGGATCTGACGACGCGTTTTCGCCGTTTCTTCCGCAGCCCGCAAGCGATGCCGCGGCAATCGCCGCTATCAGTAAAACCGTAATTGTCTTTTTCATTTTCATTGTATTGCCTTTCTTTATTTGCGTCAATCCGGATTGTTGAATGCTTCCTGTCGCAAATCTCTTGACTCGGCAAGGAATTTCAGCATTCTCGCATCGGCTTCCGCCTCGTTTTCCTCTGCGCAGGAATATGCAAAGCTCACAAAGCATCTGTTGTAAATATACGAATAGAATATTTCTTTATGAACAACTCCGTCGTCGCCGCGCCCTTCAAATACGATCGCCTTTCCCTCTCCGGAAAGCATCTTCATATGCTTCACCTCCGCAGAGTCAAAGCCGAGCTCATCAAGCACCTCGCGTCTGCCGCAGTATTCCGCAAGCAGTTCCTCGTCGTCGCCTCCCATGAGCCGGTATATTTCAGCAAGCGCGCCGTTTTTCAGATAGTAGTACTGCGTCAGCGCAACGAAATCCGGTATTTCGCCGTCGTTCTCCGCTCTCAGAGCATGAAGAGTGCGCATACCCAATTTATAATTGTAGATGACCGAAACGGAATCGATATAAAATCCTGTCCCCGAAAGCTCCGGTCTGATGTAGTCGTTTTCGGGATCACCGAGCCATCTTATGCTAAGCGGCATATCAAGCAACAGCTCATCGGGGCAGTCCTCGCCGTAAAGAGCCGTGACGTCTTCAACTTCAAAGAAGTCAGCCCATGTCGCAAGCTCTCCGTATGTGCGGAATGTACTCACATACGTGCTTTTTTCTCCGGGCGCGAGTCCAAGCTCCTCCGCCGTGAGCGGCCTTGTGATTTCCTTCGGCGGAAGCGGCGGTTCGATGTCGTCGTAAAAAACGCCGCCCAGCATTGACGCCATGTCCGCATACGGGAACGAAGTCTCGCCTTGTTCCAGCCTGAACGAATAAATCAAGGCGTAGCCGCCGTATATGAATTTCAACGCAACTCTGTATGACGAATCGTTTTTCGTCGGCAAATAGGTCGCACAAACGACATCGCGCTCCTCGCCGAGAATATTCATACGGGTTTCATACGCTTCGCCTATCCCGTGATGAAGCAGCTCATCACTGCCAAGCTCGCCGATACGTCTGCCGTCGATCTTCGTCAGTTCATATATGTCAGGCTTCGTGCCGCCGCCACCCGGCGCATAGCCAGCACCTTCGTCATCCGGCACACAGCCAATGCCGCCGTCATCCAGCGCACAGCGGGGTATGCACACGGAAACATATGCATGCCACACCGTTCCGGGAAGACCGTAATTGAAGTGTGAGGAATACGACATATAATATTGATCCTTGAAATATCCGTCATAGTAAAGCTTTCTGTAAGAGCATTCGGCACCCGCAATCGAGGGCAGCAGCATTCCGTTTTCCGCAATATATTCAAGGCAGCGCTGTGCATTTATCTTGTGGTGATTCGCCTCTTCAACGGAAGCGGAGCTTATCGGGAAATATCCGGCGATATCGGTATTGCGAATCGCCTCACGAAGCTCTTCGATCGTATCGGCACTCCAGGTGTAGAGTTTCACGGTGAAATCGTATGAGGTTTGCGGGGGTGGTCCGTCGTCGGGTTCCGAAAAACCGCCGGACACTTCTTCCGATACTTCTTCAGAAGAATTCCCCGAAACATCCTCCGGCGGATATTCATCGACGGATGCGGCGATGCTCATTTCCGGAAAAGACAATTCATCGCTGTATTCGGGTTCGGAGACGGACATAATGCCGCCCTGACTGAACGTATCCGTGCTTTTACGGCTTGCGGCGTCGCAATCGGAGCTTTCGGGCGGCAACACATTGTGATTGTGATTCATCGTCACAAACGCAATTCCGACGGCGAGCGCGAAGCAGTCTGCAACGGACAGCCATTTCGTCAGCATCGGACCGATGCTGCGTTTGCTTTTGCCGCCACCGGAACGGTCGGGCGGCATCGCTTCTTCGACGTACTTATCGTCAACGTCGTTTATAATATGCAGGAAATCCTTTTTCTGTTTCATATTGTGAAGCCCTCCTTTTCAAGATGCTTTCTGAGTTTCTCACGGGTACGGAACAGCGTCACCTTGACTTTGCTTTCGCCCATATCAAGGTCGTGCGCAATGTCCGCGACAGAACTCATGTACCAGTAGCGGCGCATGAAAACAACACGCGCTTCCTTTGTCAGACCGGCGAGAAAGCGGTTTATCGAATCGCGGAGCACTGCTCCGTTTTCGGCGCCGTCGTCGTCATACGCACCAAAGCATTCCGCAAGCTCAAGAGCAACCGTCTCCGTCTCGCCGCCCCGCTTTGCGGCGCGGTTCATACGCCGGCGGTCCACGGCAAGTCCGCGCACTATCTTACCGAGAAAAGCCGAAAGGTATTCCGGTTTAGCGGGCGGAATGAGGGTCCAGAGGCGGTTATACGCGTCGTTTACGCATTCCTCCGCATCTTGTGCATTATGCAGAACGTTATCGGCAATATAGTTACAATATCTGCCGTATTTATGCTGGGTTTCGCTTATCGCAGTTTCGTTACGTTGCCAATACATATCGACTATCTGCGCATCGGTAATCGAGGTTGTATTATCCACGCTGTCCATCCTTTCCCAGGTCATGGGTGCTTTGAAGTCCTTCACTCATAAAGCCGTATTTTTGATACCGAAGGTTACACTTCGCCGAAAAGTTTTTCATGCGTCTATTATATTGCATCACGCGTATCCTGTCAAGCCCCGTCATTCTGCATAGTTAAATCATTGTTTAATCATTGAAATATTTCGGAATTTCGGCTTGACTTTTTGCCCCGATTGGGTTAATATCATATCATACAGGAATTATCGGTTATACTGTGCAAACAGCGACAATAATAAGTCAGTAATCATCAAGGAAGGAACGTAATATATGAAACAGTTCAATGTCACCGGAATGAGCTGTGCGGCTTGCAGCGCGCGCGTCGAAAAAGCGGTCTCAACGGTCGAAGGCGTGACTTCATGCTCTGTGAGTCTGCTCACAAATTCAATGGGAGTCGAAGGCAGCGCGAGCGATTCAAGCATAATTGCGGCAGTCGAAGCGGCGGGCTACGGTGCATCCGTCAGGGGCGCAGAGCAACCGACCGGAACATCGGCTGCCGATGCGCTGAAGGATCGCGAAACGCCGGCACTGAAAAAGAGACTCATCGCGTCTGCGGGCTTCCTGCTCGTACTCATGTATTTTTCGATGGGTCACATGATGTGGGGCTTACCTCTCCCGTCATGGCTTGAAGGAAACCATGTCGCCATGGGGCTTATCCAGCTTCTGCTTGCGGGAATTGTCATGGTAATAAACCAAAAATTCTTCATCAGTGGCTTCAAAGCGCTCATAAAACGTTCTCCGAATATGGACACGCTTGTCGCACTCGGCTCTATGGCGTCGTTTGTATGGAGCGTGGTCGCGCTGTTTCTGATGACCGACGCGGTAATGCGCGGCGACAGCGAAGCGGTGATGACATACATGGACGAATTCTATTTTGAATCAGCCGCAATGATACTGACGCTCATAACCGTCGGTAAAATGCTGGAGGCGCGCTCAAAAGGCAAAACGACCGACGCGCTGAAGGGTCTGATAAAGCTTGCGCCCAAAACCGCCGTTGTGATACGTGACGGCAAGGAGGAAACGGTCGCAGCGGAGCAGGTCAGGATCGGCGACATATTCGTCGTGTGCCCCGGCGAAAGCATCCCCGTTGACGGCATCGTACGCGACGGCAGCGGTGCGGTCAACGAATCTGCTCTGACCGGTGAAAGCATCCCCGTCGATAAAGCGGCAGGCGACCGCGTCTCGGCTGCAACGATAAATCAATCAGGCTTCCTGCGTTGTGAAGCGACGCGTGTCGGCGAAGATACGACGCTGTCGCAGATCATAAAAACCGTCAGCGACGCCGCGGCGACAAAAGCCCCGATCGCAAAGATCGCCGACCGTGTATCCGGCGTCTTCGTACCTGTCGTGATCGGCATTTCACTTTTGACCCTCGCCGTATGGCTCATCATCGGCAGAGATTTCGCATATGCGCTGGCACGCGGCATTTCGGTGCTTGTCATAAGCTGTCCATGCGCGCTCGGGCTTGCGACCCCAGTCGCGATTATGGTGGGCAGCGGCATCGGCGCGAAAAACGGAATACTCTTCAAAACAGCAGCTTCGCTTGAAGAAACCGGCAAGATCAGAATCGTCGCG
>ULJH01035593.1_pt1 | contig 11305 bp, 8 predicted proteins | sample 1950781 | NCBI WGS metagenome assembly ULJH01 (sample SAMEA4835462, study PRJEB28245) | human gut metagenome | biome: gut microbiome; material: fecal sample | place: Denmark | collected 2008 | reverse complement strand
ATAAGGCAAATCAGATACATTCGATATATGGGGAGCCGTTGGGCTGATACGCCATGACCGAAAGGAGGGACAAAACGAGCGAGAATTATCAGTGTTCCAAAGCAGACTTAGCAACTCTGCCGCCACAATCCATATATCGGTATAATGATACTCCTTTACCGCCGTAGTCCGAGCGTTAGAAGCGTCGCAGGCAACGGGTAGAGCTGCATGAGAACCATGCGGAAGTGAAATTCTTGTGAGGTTTGCTAAGACCGTCTGACGAGCCTATTTTTTGTTAAATTGAAAAAAGATAGGGGGAAATTCTAATGAATAAATCAAATAGCAGTGAAGAAAAAGAACTGCCTTTATATAAGGAAACAGAAGTAAGAGTACCTATCCATTTGAAAATAACATTAACAATAAGGGAAGCCGCTGAATATAGCAACATAGGTATCAATAAGATTGATTCTATGTTAAAACAGCCAAACTGCCCTTTTGTTTTATATGTTGGAACACGAAAGTTAGTGAAGCGTAAAGAATTTGAGGAATACATTCGCCGAGAATTGATTATATAGCCTTTAATAGCTGAAATATTTGTCTGTTAAGCTTGAAAAAACGGAGTCCTTGTGATATACTTTATATTTGCGTTGGACTCTTTTTTTACGTGAAAGGAGTCCGTCATGGGAAAAAATTTAAAAGGCAAAGAGTGTGGAAAAGGTATTTGTCAAAGAAAGGACGGTTTGTATTTCGCAAGATTTTATGCTAAAAATGGTACGCGTCAAAATGGATATTTCAAAACGCTGCCAGAAGCAAAAAAATGGCTTGCTGACGCAAAGTATGAAGATACACATAATCTAATCGTTACTGCGCCTGATATGACAGTAGACAAATGGTTCAATTATTGGATTGATAATATCATTTGTGACCTTGCGCCAAACACGATTAGAAATTATCGTGAGCGTTACGAAAGAAATATTCAACCATTGATAGGAACTATGTGTATAGCTGATGTAAAACCTATGCACTGTAAAGCTGTCTTAAATCGAATGGAAACAGAATATGCAGGCTCAACAATCCGGCAGACCTATATTTCAATGGGAACTATGTTCAAATCAGCAGTTATGAATGATATTATTGCAAAGCACCCTATGAATGGTGTTCGATATACGAAACCAGTCCGGGCAGTAGATGATATTAAATACTTAACCGTTGAGGAACAGGAAAAGTTTCTTGAAGCCGCAGAGCGTTCTCATAATTATAGACAGTATGCTTTGTTATTAGAAACGGGTTTGAGAACGGCTGAATTGATTGGTCTGACATGGGACGCTATTGATTGGAAAAAACGTACTTTAACTGTAAATAAGAGTTTAGAGTATCGACACAGCCGGAGATATTGGCGTGCCGGTCCGCCTAAAACAAAAAAAAGTTATCGTACTATTCCGCTTACAGAACGCGCATATACAATCCTAAAAAGTTGTTATGATGAAAAAGATACCCGGAAAGAGTCTGAAATGCTTTCACAGATTTTGGAGTACACAGACAGCAGAACGGGAGAAAAGAAATGTCTTGTCATGCGGGATTTGGTATTTATCAACTGGCGAACAGGAGAACCTGCTAAAAACAGTTCCTACGATACACATTTATATAAATTGTGTGATGAAGCTGGTATTAAGCGTTTTTGTATGCACGCCTTACGACACACTTATGCTACACGCGCGATTGAACGCGGCGTACAACCTAAAGTTTTACAGCAACTATTAGGACACGCAAGTATTAAAACAACAATGGACAGGTATGTCCATGTTACGGACGAGTCCCTTGCAAAAGCTGTTCAGCAATTTGAAGCAGCTACACCCACAGTTGAAAAAAGGGTGTAAAAAGGGTGTAATAAAAATATAGAGAAAGGCGAAAACCCGCATAAATAAAGGGTTTTCGGACAGGTAAAGATAAAAATGAAATTAGGTATCGTAGGTCTGCCGAATGTCGGCAAAAGCACCTTATTCAATGCTATCACCAAAGCCGGGGCAGAAGCCGCAAACTATCCGTTCTGCACGATTGAACCGAATGTCGGCGTGGTTACCGTTCCGGATGAGCGCATAACCAAGCTTCATGAAATATACAATTCAAAGAAAACAATCTACGCAACTATTGAGTTCTGCGATATCGCAGGTCTTGTAAAAGGCGCCTCCAAGGGCGAGGGTCTCGGTAACAAGTTCCTCGGTCACATTCGCGAGGTTGAGGCTGTTGTGCATGTTGTACGCTGCTTCGAAAACGATAACATCGTGCATGTCGACGGAAAAATCAATCCTGCAAACGATATTGACACCATAAATACCGAACTTCTTCTCAGCGATATGGAAGTTATGGAACGCAAGATTCAGAAAGCAGAGAAAAATGCAAAGTTTGACAAATCCGCAAGAGAGGAACTCGACCTTCTCCAGAGGGTATACGCCCATCTTTCCGAGGGAAAAAATGCCCGCTCCATGGATCTTGACGAAGAAGAGGCGGATTATGTGAAGACCATCGGTCTTCTTTCCTACAAGCCGATTATCTATGTTGCAAATGTTTCCGATGACGGCGTTGCCGATGCGGAAGCCGGTAAAAATCCTTATGTTGAGGCTGTCCGCAAAATCGCAGCGGAAGAAGGTGCTGAAGTCGTTGTCATCTGTGCGGAAATCGAAGCCGAAATGGCAGAACTCGATGACGAAGAGCGCAGCATGTTCCTCGAAGAGCTTGGAATCGAAGAGTCGGGGCTTGATAAACTCGTAAAAGCATCTTATGCGCTTCTGAATCTGATTTCCTTCCTGACGGCCGGTGAAGACGAATGCCGTGCATGGACAATTAAGCGCGGAACCAAAGCTCCACAGGCGGCCGGCAAGATCCATACCGACTTCGAGAAGGGCTTCATCCGTGCCGAAACGATTGCCTACGATAAATTCATGGAAGTCGGCGGCTCCATGGCGGCTGCCAAAGAAAAAGGCTTTCTGCGTTCCGAAGGCAAGGAATATGTGATGAAAGACGGAGATATTGTAAACTTCCTGTTTAATGTTTAAAGGTAAAAAAGCAAAGAGCCTTTGCGCTGCGGGCGTGTTCGTCCTGCAATACAAAGGCTTTTTTTCTGAATTGATTTGCCGAATAAATTTGCTGCATTAATTTCTAAATCAATGCCAGGAGCGCGTCCCGCTCCTCTTCCGTCAGCTGCATGCTCAGGCATACACGCTCGATGGTTTCCATGTCCGGTATAAAGTCAGGCTCCATGCAAAGCTTCGTAAAGTCGTTCTTGCTCATGCCCATCCTCGAGAAGGTAATCGTTCCGTCGGCAATTTTCCTGTCATAATATCTGAAAAACAGTGTCTTAAATGTGATTTCTTCCATATTGCTTCCTCTTCTTTCTGTATATAAGTTCCAAAAGGATATTAATAACCGCTGCAAGCAGAATAATCAGAATCCCGCAGTGCAGGAAATACGCATCCGGCAGAATTTTGATAATCGGATCGGTTGCCGGATTAAACAGCCAGTAATCGTTTCTGAAAAAAATCGCATGCACCATCGCGAACGTCTTGTTCCAATCGGCTGCAGCCGCCGCAAGCACAATCACGCACAAAATCGCAGATTCCGCTGCAGCCGCCCGCATCCATCCGAAGTCCCTTCGCTTTGCAATCATTGCCGCTGCAAACACCGTTCCGAATATGGCAATCCACTGCGTCGCAAGGAAGATTTCTTTCACCTCTTCAAAGTGGATTCTGCCCTCTCGCGACATTCCGAAATCCTTGAATTCGAGCCTGTCCGGGCCGCCAATCCGGTTATAGTCAATCAGGATGTCAAAGTTTTCTCTGCACGCTTCGGCGCTTACCCCGGAAGTTTCCGGAATATTAAGCTTCTCGATATCATAATAGTAAAGCGGTTTAAAAAGCACCACCGCAGTGATTGCAATACACACGGCAGTCACCGCGGCAGCAAGCCCGATTAAAATGTTCTTTCCCCTCTGCGCCATTCTTTTACCCCTATGCCTCCCCTTTCGTGCCGGCTCCGGTTTATACTGGATTAAGCCCCAATCCTGTGATACAATACTGCATGTAAGAAAGGAGCTTCGTATTCTGCTATGAACATTATACCATATAACTACCATACGCATACAACTTTTTGTGACGGAACCGCATCTTTGGAAGAAATGGTTCTGTCTGCCATCGACCGCGGTTTCAAAGTCATCGGTTTCTCCGGGCACAGCTGCACTGCATATGATGGCTGCTACTGCATGAGTCTTGACGGAACGCGCAAGTACAAGGACGAAATTAAACGGCTCCGGCTGAAATACGCGGGCAAAATTTTGATTTTGTGCGGCATCGAGCAAGATTTCGGTTCTGACGAGCCAATCGATGACTATGATTATGTGATTGGCTCGGTTCATGCGACATTCCCGGATGCCGCGGAGGATGCCCGCGACTGTTTCCACGGTTTTGACCGGAGCCGGTATTATTACATTGACTGGAGCACGGACCGGATTCGTGAGGCAGTAGCTTCCGATTTCGGCGGTGACCCGTACAGCTTCATCGAGCATTACTACGACACCGTTGCCTTGCTACCGAAGGTCACGAATTGCCACATCATCGGGCATTTTGATCTTGTGACCAAATTCAACGAAAAAGAGCCTTGGTTCGATGAAGCCAGCCCGCGGTACAAGGCCGCCGCGCGAAAGGCTCTGGATCGGATTTTTGAGACTTACCCGCTTTCGCGTGCCTCGAAATTGCCGGGGTCGGACGGCATGCCGATCTTTGAAATCAATACCGGGGCAATTTCGAGGGGCTGGCGGACCTCTCCGTACCCGGCACCTGAGATTCTGAAGGAGGTCCGACGACGCGGCGGTCATGTCATGATCAACAGTGACAGTCATGCCACCGATACCATTGACTTCGCCTTCGAAACCGCTGCAAAGCTGGCACGCGCATGTGGCTTCACGAGCGTAAAAATCATCACCGAAAGAGGTATTGAAGACCTGCACATATAAATATCCAAAAAGGAGCTGATGCATTAGCGGTTTTCCTCTGATGCAAGCAGCTCCTTCGTTTTTTGTATTTGCCGTATTTTGCCGTATTTTGCCGCAGCAAGTATGACAGGATCAGCCGACCCTCTTCAGGCAGCATTTTTCCGCAAGTGCCGTTCCGATTGCCGTACCGTATTCTCCGTCTTCCGGCACAATGAAATTAAGATCCGGGAACATAGTTTTGATCATGCGGCATACGCATTCACATTCCGGGAAATTCGTAAGGGCACCGATAAGGATGAAATCCTTTATATTCGTTCCCTGCGAAATAAGGGCAGCGGTCTGGCAGATGGACTCGATGACCATATGAACGATTCCGGCCGCCTTGTCCTCGCAGGTTGCCCTTGAGGATGCTTTGCCGAAATTGGAAGCAGTCACTTCAAGGTTCAGGCCCGGAAGCGGCTTGTCGGATATGTCGCCCACGCGAAGGTCGATATGTCCCACCTTTCCGCCGGAAGCAAGCTCCTGAATTTTGTCGATGTCATCGGTATTAAGCATGAGCTTCGAAAGTCCTATAATGGTTCCTCCGCCTATGCCGATTCCTCCCAAATGTGTCGTGATCCCGTCTTTAACGCCGACAAACGAAGTTCCGGTTCCCATGCTTACGACCATGAACTCGGCTTTGCCTTGTGCAAAATATCCGCCTCCCACGCCGTTTGCGGTAAACTCATCAACCTTATATGTAGGCAGACCGTATATCGGCTGCTCTACGCCGGCACATCCCACGCCCGTAAGATTTACCTGCTGTATGTCATCTAAATTCAAGTGATTGTCATACAAAAATTTTCCGAATGCACCGAATAAAGATGCAATCGCATTATTCGCCGAAATTTGAACCGGCTTCAGCATTTTTCCCTTATCAAACCCTGCGATTTTGGTGGTGCTTCCGCCTATATCAATTCCTACTACGATTCCCATTATGCAAAGTCCTCTTTTCTTTTCTGTAGTCAAACTTTGTTAATTATATCACAGCACATATATCTTGTCTACATTATTTTAGATTAAAGTTTGCTCAGATTATGCTTCTTTTTTTCCGTTCGTTCCTCTTTTTTCGATGCGCTGATAAACCCCAAAGCACAGAAAAGCATGAGAAGAAAATAAATGCCTGCTGCCGATTCATCGCCTGTCTTTGGAATTTCTTCCTTTGGATTGTCCGGTTTCTTCGGTTTTTCCGGTTTTTCCGGTTTTTCCTGCTTGTCAAACGAGATGGTCTGCCCTTTATCTGTGATATCCCTATGCTCCGCAATCTTTACCCCATCGCAATAAATTTCCTCAAATACCACGACGTCTTTGCCTGCTAAATCCGTTGCATCAAAGGTAAAGTGGATGTCCTGCGTTCCGGTGGAAACTGCCGGCTTAAATGCTGCTTCCGCTGTCACTTCTTTCCCGTTAATCAGAACCGGCTTTCCGCTTTCCTTATCCATAATCTTTCCGCAAAGCTTGTATTCCTGCCCGGCAGTCAGGTTATAGAAGTAAACCGTATCGACGATGGTTACATTCTTTCCCGCAAGGGCGATGTGGTCGTTTGTCCTGCTGTCCTTTGCGATGGTTCGGATAGTCGGTTTTGCAGTGTTTGGCGTTGGCGGTGTTTCCGGTTTTGCCTTATCGTTCCTAACCGGCGATGCGTTTAGATTGTCCAGGGTGTTTATCTTAATCTTGATTACATCCGCCTTGCTGTCCTGTCTTGCAAGGGTTACGGATTTTGCAAATTTGACAGCATCCGACTGATTCACGCCGTTTACCGATGCAAGCATACGCTCGCCGTCCTTAAGCTCCCCTTTCAAAGTATTGTTTAGAATCGTCTTAAGCTTTCCGCTTCTGTCGAGGATTACTCTTACATTTGCGCCGCTTTCCGTTTTGAAGGATACAATATCGCCGGCGATTAGAAATATCTCCTTGCTTTCGGAAAGCACTTCTTCGCTTGTTTTTCCGCCTCTTTCGCGGAAGATGCTTCCTTCAATTACATTCTCGCCTGCAAGATTTACATACTTAGCCTTTGCTTCCTGCGTATAGGTCTGATTTTCGTCCTTTGTTATCGGAGTTCTCGTAACTTCTGCTGTGAGTCGGTCTGCGCCGCTTCCCGGCTCGGTTACCACAATGCGATCTGTGATTACGGCAGGGGATTCGCCTTCCGGCAGGGTAAACTCTGCCTCAAACACGCCGCTGTAACCTGTGTAGCTTACCTTTGGAAGGAAGGTCTTTGTTACGCCGTCGTAAGTGTATGTGAACGTGTTTCCGGATAAGGTCACTTTCAGCGTTTTTTCGTTTGGAAGAATGACATCTGCACCTATCTCACCTGTAATGGCAATCTCTGTTTTCGAAAGGTCGCTTCCTGCCGTAATCTTGATACCATCTGCTTCCACATCTTTATCGAGCGGATATTCGATTCCGTTAATCGTGATTGTCGGCATTGGATATCTTGCCTCGGTATTGATCGTGACCTTTGCATGGTTAAAGCCGCCTGCGAGAATTTCTCCTGTTACACCGTCTGCGCTTCCTTCGCCAAAGGTGCATTGCTGGGAAGTGATTTCTTTATCCTCGCCCACTGCAAAATAAAACGGCATGTCATTGAGAAGATACCCCTGCTTTGTCGCAAGTTCTTTGATATAGTAAACGCCAAACGGAAGCTTGATATGGCTTAAGGCTTTCCCCTTGTCGTCCATCTTGATGATGTCCATGAGGGATCCCTCTTTCAGCGTGGTCTTTCCTGCCTTCAGCTCCTTGGCATTGTAAAGTCCAAAGGCTGCGCCGCCGGATTCCGCATACTGGCCGCTTTCAAATGTGGTTTCAAACACTTTCTCAAGGTCGATTTCGGCTGTGAAGAAGCGGTTTTCAAGATTTGCACCCGCCCATACAAGCGGTGTGAACCGGTCTTTGTATGATAATTCCACTTCGTAGCCGGTATCATCCTTCACATAACCGTTTGGAGCCGAGATTTCGCGGATGATATATTTTCCGAGTGGGAGAAGCTTTGAGACTGCTTTTCCGTCTTCGCCGGTTGTGATGGTATCCACAAGCTGACCGAGGCTCGCGCGGTTTGTCTTGTAAATGTTATCAAGAACAATCACGCCAACACCGTTTCCGGATTCTGCGGTGTCAGCAAACATTGTCATGGTGTAGCCGTCTGCGAAGGTAATTTCCATCGGATTTTCGGCTGTCTGATTAGAAACGATTTCAATGCGGTAACTTTCCGCTTCGCCGGTTTCTGCCGATTCAATTCTTTCGGATTTCCATGTTACGCCCGGAATCGGCGAGCCTTCTGCGGTCGGATTCTCCGGACGAAGAGCCGAGTACCAGTCGATAATATTGTCTTTTCCGCCTTCCTTAAAGTTTAAAGTTGGAACAATATACTGATAGTCTTTGTCAACCGCACTCTGCGGAAGCGTAAGAATCGTCTTCATGGAGCCGCCTGCATAATACATTTCCGTCTTGATCCCGTCTTTGGTTAAGAAGAAAATCGGGGAAGTCGGTTCTTTTCCTGTGAAAGTTACGGTATTTCCGTCTTCGCTGTAGGTATAGCCTGCGCCGATGTCATAGACCGGAGTAATGGAAGATACCGGCTTTGTGATCTTTACTACCACATTTTTGTCCGCAGCGGAGGCCTTTGCATCTACCGTAAAGCCGTCCCAGGCGAAAGTGAAGCCGTTCTCATCGCCGCAGGCCTGTTCGTATCTTGCGGTAAATTTCTGAACGAGCATCTTTTTGAAGTTGCCGTTCGCATCGCAGTCCTGCCAGGTTGTGCCGTCACTGAGTAAAATCTTGTACTTTATGCCATCTTCTGCGGCTTTGCTTGCGATGATGTGGTGCGTTTCTTCTTCCGGATCACCGGTAAAGGAAACAAGGCTATAGCTTTCCGGAAGCGTATAGGTTGGAATCGGAGTTCCGTCTTCATCACAGCGAACCATGGAGTTTTCGGAAACAAATTCGCCTGCCTGATAGTAACCGATGGTTTCCACTGCAAAATCATCGCCAATCTTTACAACTGCTTTTTCGCCTTTTGTCTTCTTTGCAAGTTCGCAGCCGTTTTTCCATTCGTAGGAAGTTTTTGTTTCCTTTACCTCCGGAACTTCAAATATGCCGTCTCCGTCCGCATCCTGCGCCGGTGTTACGACTCTTTCCTCTTCTTTGACATCTTTAGCTGTAAGTATATATGCCTTGTAGTCCTTTTCTTCGTAAGCAGAAACCCCGATATCGGAAAGGTCAACATCGTTTCCGCTGATGTCGGTGTCTTTTCCGCCAAGAAGTTCGCAGGTGTAGCTTTTCTCACTGACAGAGAGGCTTGATGCTTTTCTTGTATCGGTCGGATCTTCTTTTGCAAGATAGCTTTCGATTGGGGAAAAGAATTGCTCGCCAACCGAGCCGCTCGGCTTTGTTTCCGGAAGCGAAAGGCTGTAGCCGGAAGCAGTCGAGGTTACTTTTGTGACTTCCACATCCGTTACCGCATCGCCGTTTGCCTTGTAGTTCATGTTTACCGTTACATCGTAGCGGTACTTAAAGCCTGCTTCTTCCTTTTCGTAGCTGTAAGAATACTTCGTATCCTTTTGCTCCGGTGAAACATAGACTCTTGTGTACCTTCCGTCTTCCTTAGCGGCTCTGTCTCTTAAGTACCAAAGCTTTGCGCCGGAAGCATGAAGCATTTCGCCTGTCTCATAGATGTCGCCTGTGCCCTTAAAGAACTTCGAAAGGGCACTTGTGATGGTTTCAAAGAGGTTTCCTAGATTCGTGGATCGGGTCTTTGGAATCGTAAACTGCTTTCCGGTTTCACTGTCATAAAGGTCCGGTCCGTCCGTTCCGTCATTGAGCCAAGTGTCAATGGCAGCATAGATGTTATAGATAGCATCCTTTAAAGCTGCTCCCATTTCATAAATCGGCGTAAAGACTTTCTTTCCGTCTTTGGTCTCTTCCTGAAAGCCGGAAAGCACTTCTCCGTCTTTTTTTATCTCAATTTTACCCTTTACCATGTTGTTTGCCATGGCAACCGCTTTGTAATAGCTTGTGTACGGATAGTCTTTCGCATCGTAAGCCGGGGCTGCTTCGGTGATGTTTCCGTCTTTATCAACTCTTTGTGCAAAGTTTCCGTCGTTATGATCTTCCTGCTTTTCCACCGTGAAAGTGTAGAAGTTAAAGACTTCGTTTACCTTGTAGCTGTCTTTTCCCTTGTAGGTGATTTTCTTTCCGGCAGCATCATAGACACCGACTAAATCGCTGTACTCATGCCCAAGAAGTGCTTTTTGCTGTCCTTCTTCTACTTTTCCGTAGTCGTGATTTTTAGCAGTATCCCCTGCGCCGTATTCACCGACAAAGTAGCCGGAAGGAAGCAGCCATTCTTCGAGGCGGTAAGTTCCCCATTCGAGTTCATACGGAATGGTGATTTCGCCGTTTTCGTCTGCCTCCCAGGTGTAAGGGCCGTCTTTTGTGATATCTTCTGCATTCGGAAGGAGTTTTCCGTAGTTCTTTGCTTTCGCCGGGTCTAAGAGGAGCGGATCTCCCATATAGCGGATATAGAACTTGGTTCCGGCCGCTCTTACCTGTTTTCCGGTCTCCGCATTGGTCTTAATCACCTTAATGACATTCGTAATCTTCTTGTCGCGAACATTATAGTCATATCTATCATCATTCTTTTCTGTTACATCATAAGTCTTATTATGTTCTCCGATTTCTACCTGAAAATGTTCAAGAACATATGACGCATCGTCTGCGGAGACTTCGCTCATTGTGTAAGTTCCATACGGAATATCCAAAACCAGAAGGTCGCCGTTTGTGCCAATCTTCATGTCGGTTACGGTATTGTCTTCTCCGGAATCATCCCGAACAACCCGGTATACGGCCGTTCCGTCCGCAAGGTCCGCTTCGCGAACAAAGCGCACATACGGGTGGTTTTCAAAGCCGCCGGAGTTCAGTTTTAATTTCCATAAAGACTTGGTGGAGTCTTTTTCACCGCCTGCAAGACCGCCTTTCCGCTCCGAAAAAACATCCGAGCCTTCGATGGACTTAGAAAGCGTGAGTTTTCCGCGGTAGCAGTCGTTTACGAAAGTATCGGCTGCTGCTGAAATCGGGTCAGCGACGGCACTTAAGATCCCGTTTTGTGCTTCGAGCGTGATGCCAGCACTTGCCGAGGCTTTCACATCGTAAACAATCTCAGACCAGCTCTGCGGCTCGCAGGCATAGTTTCTTTGATCCCGGGTATATGCGTTATATTTTACCGTAACGCTTCGCTCGCCGCTGTCCGGCTCAATAAATCTTCCGTCCGGGCGGATTTCGCGGATGGTATAAGTCACTTCTGCG
>ULJH01073901.1_pt1 | contig 11308 bp, 7 predicted proteins | sample 1950781 | NCBI WGS metagenome assembly ULJH01 (sample SAMEA4835462, study PRJEB28245) | human gut metagenome | biome: gut microbiome; material: fecal sample | place: Denmark | collected 2008 | reverse complement strand
ATAATGCCGGAGATTTCCCTCACGACGGACATTCCCTCCATGATACGGATGGCATCATTAAAATGTCTCTCTTTTACGAGATCGGTGATGACCACGATCTCGGCAATGCCATCGTGGCTGCGCTTCTGTACCATCTGGGCGATGCTGACATCGTTGTTGCCAAGGACTCCTGCGATATTTGCCAGGGCTCCGGCACGATTCTCCACCTGTAAGCGTAGAAAGAATCGGCTCTTCGTATCCTCTACATCCAGTACAGGAAGCTTCTTATGGCTGTCGCTGCCAATCTTGCCGCAGCTTCCATGGATAATATTACGCATCACATCAATGACATCTCCCAGTACCGCACTGGCGGTAGGCATCTGTCCTGCGCCCCGTCCCATGAACATGGCATCATCACAAGCCTGACCATGAACAAATACAGCATTGAAGGAATCTCTGACCGTGGCAAGAGGATGGCTGTCCGGGATCAATGTGGGATGTACTTTTACTTCAATTCCTTTACCTGTAAGCTTTGTAATACCCAGCAGTTTAATCACATAGCCGAATTCTTTTGCATACCGGATATCCTCTGCTGTAATCTTCGTGATGCCTTCCGTATAAACCTGAGGGAACGTCACGCGGGAGCTGAAAGCGATGGATGCCATAATGGCGATCTTGCGTCCCGCATCATAGCCTTCCACGTCCGCTGTGGGATCTGCTTCCGCATAGCCCAGTCTCGTAGCCATATCCAGAGCTTCCTGATAGCCCATACCTTCCTCGGACATTTTGGTCAAAATATAGTTTGTCGTACCGTTGACAATTCCCATGATCTCCGTCAATTGACTTCCCGCCAGACTCTGACGCAAAGGTCGGATAATGGGAATGGCTCCTGCTACAGCTGCCTCGAACTGTAAGTCACATTTATTCTCCGTGGCAACCTCAAACAGCGGATCCCCATACTCCGCCAGCAGATCCTTGTTGGCGGTAACCACCTGCTTTCCGGCCTTCATGGCTTCTTCCACATAAGTTCTGGCCGGTTCTATACCACCCATGACTTCAATAACGATCTGGATTTCGGGGTCATCCAGAATTTCCTGCCAGCTATCTGTGAACAACTTCTGTGGGATTCCTTCTCTTAGCTTTCCGGGATTGCGCACCAGAATCTTTTTAATCTCCAGATGTGCTCCTGTCTTCAGGCAGATATCCTCTTCCTGCATCCCTGCCAGCTTGTACACACCGCTTCCCACGGTTCCTGCTCCCAATAATGCTGCATATATCTTACGGTTCTCGCCCATGATTTCTCCTCTCATTGTGCCGTAACACCTGACGATTTCTTCTGTTTCCAAATATCTTTCTGTATCTTTGCAATTTCCAAAAATAACTATGTCTCATTATAACAAAAAACATTTATAACGCAACAAAAACCGTCCTTATCAGACGGTTTTGTCAATTTTTTATATCGAAACAGCTATTCTTATTCCAGTACGATTACCCCAGTGCCTTCTCCAATTCTTCAATCACGATCTTCAATGCTTTGATTCTGGCATATTTTTTATCTACGGATTCCAGAATGTGCCAGGGAGCATATTCCGTGCTGGTCTTTTGGAGCATTTCGTTCACAGCGTCTTCGTACTGGTCCCATTTGTCGCGGTTACGCCAGTCTTCATCCGTGATCTTCCACTGCTTCTCCGGGGTATTCTGCCGCTCTGTAAAACGTTCCAGCTGGGTGTCCTTGTCGATCTGCACCCAGAACTTGATGATCACCGCGCCCCACTGGGACAATTCCTTCTCGAACTCGTTGATCTCGTTATAAGCCCGCTGCCAGTCGTTGGTACTACAGAAGCCTTCCAACCGTTCTACCATGACGCGTCCGTACCAGGTACGATCAAAAATGGCAATATGTCCGGTCTTAGGAAGTCTCGTCCAGAATCGCCAAAGATAATGTCTCGCTTTCTCGTGTGGTTCCGGGCTGGCGATGGGGTGTACCTCGTATCCTCTGGGATCCAGTGCTCCCGCGATCCGCTTGATATTGCCGCCCTTGCCTGCGGCATCCCAGCCTTCGTAGGCGATGACTACCGGGATCTTTTTCCGATACAGGCGGTAATGCAGGGCATTCAGCTTCTTCTGCAGATGACGCAGTTCTTTCTTGTATTCTTCCTCGGAGATTTCCTTGTCCAGTTCCACCTCGGACAGCTTCGGCATCTTCACCAGCGGGAATACATTCTGCAAAATGGGCACAGCAAGGCTCTCATTCTGCATGGCCACATGGATACCGCTGCATAATGTCTCCAGCACTTGCAATTCCGCCCACTTTTTGTCTCCGGAATCTATGATGTACCAAGGAGCTACGGAAGCGTTCGTATCTGTGAGGTATTTGTCGAAGACTTCCTCACATTTGTCATAATGCTTGTTCTGCCACCAGTCGTTCTCGCCCACACGCCATGCGGTATCTTTGCTGGCTTCCAGCTCCTCCAGACGCTTTTTCTGTTCCTTTTTTCCGATCTGGAAAAAGAGCTTCAGCACCAGATAACCGTTGTCCGTCAACTGTCTTTCAAAGCGTTTGATGCTCTCAATGCGCTCCGCATACTGCTTATCCGACAGTTCGCCCCGAAGTCTTCCCTTCGTCACCTCATCCATCCAGCCGGAATCCAGGAACTCGAACTTGCCGGCTTCCGGAATTTTTACAAAGTACCGATACAGGAAAGGCTTCCGCTTCTCTTCCTCCGTCGGTGCGGACATGGAAGCCACCTTGAAGAATCTGGGATCGATATTTTTAATAATTCCGCCGATGGTACTGCCCTTACCTGCCGCACCCCAGCCTTCGATCAGCACCAGCACCGGGAGCTTATGCTCCTTGATCTGCATCTGGAGTCTTAAAAGCTCCTCCTGCGCTGCATCCAGTCGTTTGTCCAGTTCCTCTTTGTCCGGCTTTGCCGCCGGGATCCACTGTTTCAGCATACTGTAACCACCCTTTCCAGAAATCCTCATTATACAAAACTTACATAAGTCTAGTGTATACCATTTTTGAAAAATATAAAAGCAATTGGGAAATTTATTTACAGATATTATTTTTCCATCCGTTCTCTGATATTATTGTAGATTTCCCGGGTCTGCGCATCATCTGCACCGTTTAGAATAACGGTGCTCCCCTCTACTTCCATGACTACATAAGTATCACAGTCGTTATGAGTATAGCGGATGTAATCTGCGTGGATTTCATCGCGAAAATGTCCCATGGAATATTTCAGGTTGCCAAAACCGTTCGTCCGGATTGTATTCGTATCCCGGAACATATTCTCTTCGTAAGCAATGCTTTCGATAGCGTCATATTTCACTGTGTAATCCTGCCAGCCCTCCGCCTGAACAGTAAATTCATTTTCTCCGTAACAGATCTCGATTTTTCCCGTATATAACGTCCATACCGTAAATAGCACACACGCGAGCATTATAAAGACATAGACCGCAACCACTTTATGGTTGTAGTGTACTGCCAGCCCTTTTCCGGTGCGCAACTTCTTTCTATAATAGAGATAAGAATACAGGATGCTGCCAAAAGCTGCTGCCGTGATAGCGACAATAAACAAAAATAATGCAGCCATGCTGTCACTGAACAGTCCACAGCTCATACTCAACAGTCCTGCTGCCACCCATATTTTTCCACTGAAGCGGTGCGTGGCATTCCAGTTCTCCTCATCCTGCAATGTCCATACGACGCGGATGCCGATGGTGCGGTTTGGTTTCACCTTGGGCAGATAATTGCCCACAATAACAAATAGCAATCCCATTCCGACATACAAAATTGCCATGAGCAGATTCTCTTTCGTTACACCCATATCGATCCATCTGGCGATGCCGTTATAGAGCAATGTCATTCCCGGCACGATCCACGTAACCATTCTTATGACCTTGTCACTCTGCTGCCTGTTTCTGTTGTCGTAAAAAGTTACTGCCATTGCTACCACATAAGTCACTGCAAAAGTGCCGTTTACCCACAGACTGTTCTCACAGGTATATCCCAATATCATTCCTATGCACATAACAAATGCCGAGCAGATCAGCCTGCCTTTATTTTTCTGTATCATTTCCTTCATTATCCGATGCTCCTTTCAAATCTGTGATCCATAACATGATTTCTTCCAGCACGGAAGCATTCAGTTCATAATAAATAAACTTTCCTTCCCGTTTGTCCCGGATCAGATCTGCCTCCTTTAACACCGACAGATGCCTTGATATGGAAGCCCCCGTCACCGGAAAGTGTTCGCAGATCTCTCCTGCCGACAATCGACCGTTTTTCAGAAGATTTAGTATTTCACGCCTTATAGGATCTGCCAACGCTTTCAATGTATCCTGTATTCCCAAAAATGAATCACATCCTTTCATCCAAGCGTTTAACATTTAACCTAATTGTTAAATGTATTGTATCATGTGGATTATTTAATGTCAACAGCTTCGCAGATCAAGGCAGATACTCATTCCTGCGTATGGATACATCTGTACATAAAAATCCCTCCGTCTTATGACGAAGGGATCTCATTCTTCTCTATACTTCCGTACTGTCTTCCGGCAGTCCCTTTAAGAACGCCACAGCCACCGGCAATGACAAAACCGCAGATAAAATATCGGACACCGGCTGTGACCACTGAATGCCCCGAATTCCCCAGAACGCCGTCAGGATCAGCAGTGCCGGAATGTAGATGGTGCCACTTCGGAAGGAGGCTAAGATCGTCGCCCTGCCGCCCTTTCCAATGGACTGAAACAGCATGTTGCCGCAGATGCATACCGGAATAAACGGAAGCGTCAGGCACTGGATCTGCAACGCATAAAAAGCAATCTCATAGGCATCCATATCCGTAAGGAATTGCAGCAACAGCTCTCTGCGGAACACATACACCACACCTGCGAACACTGCCATGGTTACCAGGCTGGCACACAATGTGAACCAGAACGCTTTCCTTACACGGGAATACTTCTTTGCCCCATAATTGAAGGAGGATACCGGCTGGAAGCCCTGACCGATACCCAGTGCCACACTGAATACGAAATTGAAAATACGGGATACCACGCTCATAGCAGCAATGGCAATATCCCCGTAGACTGCCGCCTGTGCATTCAGCACCATGGTGGACACGCTGGCCAGTCCCTGTCGCATCATGCTGGGGAAACCTGCTGTAAGAATGTTCTTATGTACGGCAAATTCCCAGGTAAAATATTTCGGTGCCAGGCTGCTCTGGGTCTTTCCACGTAGGAAAAAGAATAACAGGATCCCAAAGGATACGTACTGGGAGATCATAGTGGAAAGTGCCGCTCCCCGGATACCAAAATTTAACCCCCACATAAGAATGGCATCTCCCGCCATATTTAAGATACCGCCGGAGACCAGTCCTACCATCGCCAGATTGGCATAGCCTTCATACCGGAGCACATTGTTCATCACACAGCTGGATGCCATTGCCGGTGCCGACACCAAAATATAGAAAGCATAGATTCTCGCATAGGGAAGGATGGTCTCCGTACTTCCAAGCAATCTGCACAATCCGTTCAGATCCACAATACCGATCACCGCGATCAACACTCCGGCTCCCACCGCCAAATAAAATCCCGTTGCGGAAAAAGCTTTCGCCCGCTCCTTTTCATGAGCTCCTAACAACCGGCTGATATTGCTTCCGGCGCCATGACCGAACATGAATCCGAACGCCTGAATAATTGCCATCAAGCCAAACACGACGCCTACCGCTCCGGTAGCACTGGTGCCTAACTGGCTTACGAACCAGGTATCCACCATATTATACAGATTCGTGATCAACATGCTGATGGTAGTGGGCAGTCCCAGTTCCAAAACCAACTGTGCTACCGGTTCCTCGGTGAGCCGTTTATATTGTTTCTCCTCTTTTGACAATGTTGTATCACTCATATCACATAGCTCCTATATCATTACCACAGTTTCCATTCGGTTCTCTCTATGGTTTTACACTATTCTATGCCACAGTAATCCGCAGGCTGCTTCTGCCCGGTTTGAAATCATAATCCGTACCCATTCATCATATCGCCAAAATAGCGTCTGCCCTACCGGCACGACGCTATTATAGATGATTCTCTTTGAAAATGTAAGCCCTTTCAGCAGTTTTTTTACTTAAATTTTATGTTCAGCATCACAGCTTCTCACTGAAATAGCTCTTATAGCCCTCACCGAAGATCTCCGTGGCACTGGTGACGATCATAAATGCCAGGGGATCCTCTTCCTTTACGATCTCTTCCGCCTTGGGAGAAATGTTTTTCTTCATGGCGCACATGATGACGCTCTTCTCCTTGCCGCTGTAAGCACCACTGCCCTGTACATAAGTCACACCAATGTCCAGCTCCTCCAACAATCTCCCTGCGATTTTTTCCGCATGGTCGCTGATAATATAGATCAGCTTCGCCTCATCACGGCCGTACAATACCACATCTAGCACCACTGATGTGATAATGACCACGATACCGGCATACAGTGCCTTGTCAACATTCCGGAATACAAATGCTGATGCTATGACGATAACCACATCTGTCAGGAAAAACAATGCTCCTGTCTTGAGGTATGGGAACTTCAACCGCAGTAATTTGATAATAATATCTGTTCCTCCCGTAGTGGATCCGGCCTTGAACACCCAGCCCATAGATACTGCCATCAGGGCACTTCCGGCCAGAGAGGCAAGTAATGGATCTGTGGTCACTGCTCCTACCGGTGTCAGCAGGTTTGTAAACAGTGAGGTCATTGCCGTACAATAGATCGTCGACAAAATAAACCGCAATCCAAATTTCCAGATACCGATCAGCAGGATCGGTATGTTGATGAGTAACATCCAGGTACCTGTCTCAATTCCGAACAGACGGTTTAAAATAATGGCAATACCGGTGATACCCCCGGGTGCCAGGGAGTTCGGATCTAAAAACATGCTGACGGATACCGCATAGATGAAAGAAGCCACCGTGATCATTACATAATCCCGGAACATCTGCAGGGGTGTCTTTTTATCCAGTCTCTGTATTTCCAGTTCTTTTTCAGTCTTTTTCGCCATAGCTCTCTCCATTTCCACACATAAAAGCCGCATATCTATAATATGCGGCTTTTATCAGTGATACATTCACTTCTTTTCTAAGAAACTATGCAGCGACATCTGCATGACTCTGCACAATTATATATTTGCTCTGACCACCTTGGGCTGATAGCCTTCTTTTTCCAGAGCGGCAATGATCTCTTTCTTATGCTCGGTACCGAATGCTTCCAGTGTGATACGCAGTTCCACGGCAGCGCTGCGGTTGATGGATACAAACTGGTTGTGCTCCAGCTTGATGACATTACCGTTAACGCCGGCAATGATACCGGATACTCTGCACAGCTCACCGGGCTTGTCGGGAAGCAATACGGATACGGTGAAGATACGGTCTCTTAAGATCAGACCCTGCTGTACTACTGAGGACATGGTGATGACATCCATATTACCGCCGCTCAGGATAGATACAATACGCTTATCCTTCACATTTAACTGCTTTAAGGCTGCCACGGTCAGCAGTCCGGAATTCTCCACGATCATCTTGTGGTTCTCCACCATATCCAGGAAGGCTACTACCAGATCCTCATCCTCCACGGTGATCACGTCGTCCAGATTCTTCTGTAAGTACGGGAAAATCTTACTTCCGGGAGTCTTAACCGCAGTACCGTCTGCAATGGTGTTGACCTTTGGCAGGGTGGTTACCTTGCCGTTCTTTAAGGATACCTGCATGCAGTTAGCTCCCGCAGGTTCCACACCGATGACCTTGATCTTCGGGTTCAGCAGTTTTGCCAGTGTGGAGACACCGGTTGCCAGTCCGCCGCCACCGATAGGAACTAAAATGTAGTCTACCAGGGGAAGCTCTTTGAAGATCTCCATGGCAATGGTACCCTGACCGGTCGCCACAGTCAGATCATCAAACGGATGAATGAAGGTATATCCGTGCTCTTCTGCCAGTTCATATGCTTTTGCACATGCCTCATCATAGACATCACCGTGCAGTACTACCTCTGCACCGTACCCTCTGGTACGGTTTACCTTGATCAGAGGTGTGGTGGTGGGCATTACGATAGTGGCCTTGCTACCGTAGCATTTTGCAGCATAAGCAACGCCCTGGGCATGGTTGCCTGCTGATGCGGTGATCAGTCCCTTAGCACGCTCTTCATCCGTCAGTGTGCTCATTTTGTAATAAGCGCCTCTTAACTTGTAGGCTCCGGTAAACTGTAAGTTCTCGGGCTTTAAGTATACACGGTTGCCGGTCTGGGCGCTGAAATAATCACTGTATACCAGCTTGGTCTCTAACGTTACCTTTTTTACGATTTCACTTGCTTCTTCAAATTTCTCTAAAGTCAACATTTCTTCCTGCATTTTTCTTCCCATGCCTTTCTGTCACACTTTCCTTGGTCTGTCGGTTATTCCTCCTGCGTATCCGTCTGTTGCTCGTCCTCGGGCAGATGCAGTTCTCCGATATCCTCCATATTCACATCAAACAATGCGTTTACAAATTCCTCAGAATTGAATTTCTGGAGATCCTCAATGGTCTCCCCCACACCGATGTATTTTACCGGAACCTTCAGTTCGGACTGGATTGCCACCGCAATACCACCCTTCGCCGTTCCGTCCATCTTCGTCAGAATGATGCCTGTGAGATCTGCCACCTCACCGAATTCTCTCGCCTGTACCAGCGCATTCTGTCCGGTGGTACCATCCAGTACGATCAGGTTCTCTCTGTGGGCATTCGGGAACTCCTTGTCAATGATGCGGTTCATCTTGCGAAGTTCTTCCATCAGGTTCTTCTTATTATGCAGTCTGCCGGCAGTATCAATCAGAAGCACATCCACGCCTCTTGCTTTCGCTGCATTCACGGCATCAAACACCACACTGGCGGGATCCGCGCCCTCTTTTCCGCCGATCATGGGCACATCCGCTCTGGATGCCCATTCTGCCAGCTGATCTCCCGCTGCGGCACGGAAAGTATCCGCTGCGGCGATAAGGACTTTTCTGCCCTCATCCTTTAATTTACCTGCCAGCTTGCCCACGGATGTGGTCTTGCCCACACCGTTGACACCAATGACCATGATCACGGACTGTTCCTTCTCGAAATCATAGGCGGTCTCATCCACCTGCATCTGCTCCTTAATACTTTCGATCAGAAGCTGTTTGCATTCGGAAGGCTCCTTGATATGCTTTTCTTTTACCTGCTGTTTTAATCTCTCCACAATGGCAGTGGTGGCATTGACACCGATATCTCCCATAATGAGGATTTCTTCCAGTTCTTCGTAGAAATCATCATCAATGGCGGAAAAACCGCTGAAGACCGAATCGATTCCCCGGACAATGTTATCACGGGTTTTGGTCAGTCCTTCTTTCAGCCTCGCAAAAAAGCCTTTCTTTTCCTCACTCATCCCATTTCCTCCAATCAGCATTCTATCCAGAAAAACGCTTGCGTTTTTCTTGTATGAAACTTAGAACTTCTTCACGATTTTCATACTAATCGTCCAGGTCCTTGTCAATGAGGTTGACGCTGACTAAGGTAGATACGCCCTTCTCCTGCATGGTGATACCATACAATCTATCCACCTGTTCCATAGTACCTCGTCTGTGGGTAATGACAATGAACTGGGTGTTCTTGGTCAGCTTATGTAAATACTTTGCAAAACGTCCTACATTGGAGTCATCCAGTGCGGCCTCGATCTCGTCTAACAGACAGAACGGAGACGGCTTCAGGTTCTGAATTGCGAACAGTAGGGATATGGCGGATAAAGCCTTCTCTCCACCGGAGAGCTGCATCATGTTCTGCAGCTTTTTTCCGGGGGGCTGTGCGATGATGCGGATGCCTGCCTCCAGAATATCCTCATCCTCCATCAGTTCCAGTGTTCCCTTACCACCACCGAAGAGTTCCTTGAATACCTTATCGAACTCTCTGCTGATCTCTGCGAATTTCTCCGTGAACTGTTTGCGCATGGCGGTATCCAGTTCTTCGATGATGCCTTCCAGCGTCTTCTCCGCTTCCACCAGATCATCATGCTGAGTCTTCATGAAAGTATAGCGCTCCATCAGGTTCTTGTAATCCTCAATGGCGTTGACATTGACATTGCCAAGCTTGCGGATCTCGTCTTTCAGACCGCTGATCTCGCGTTTCATAGCTGGCAGATCATTCATCTCTTCGTTGCGGAGTCCTGCCGCATCGCTTAAGGTGATCTCATACTCATCCCACATGTAATTGATCTGACCTTCAATGCCGTCCTCCAACTTTTTCTTCTGTTCGCCCAGACGATAGACTTCCTTATCCAGAGCATTCATGCGTTCTGACATTTCTTCTCTGCTGCGGAAGAAATCTTTCTGTTTTGCAGACAGTTCTTCCTTTTTCGCAAGGTCTTCGTCCAGCTTCTTCCTGGAAGCATCCTGATTCTCATGAGAAGCAGCAATGGTCTTCTCAATCTCCAGGATATTGTTCTTCTTGCGTTCCACTTCCTGCGCATTTTCCGTCAGAGCCTCTAAAATCTCTTTAAGCTCTGCCTGTGCACGTTCCAGCTCGCCGCCTATACGATCCACATTTGCCTGCTTGTAATCCAGCGCCTGACGCATCTTCTCGACTTTTACTTCCCATTCTCCTGCGTGGGCGGAAGCTTCGCTCTCTTCCAGTCTGCAGCTCTCCAATTCTTTTTGGAAGCCCAGGATCTGTTCCTGCGTCGTCTTCTCCAGTTCTTCGCTGGCAGCCAGTTCCTGCGTAATGGATTCCTTGCCGGAACGGATCTCGAAGATCCTGGTCTCGATTTCCTGCTCCTCCAGCTTCAGAGACTGTGCACTCTCTGCCTCTTCTTCCATACGCTCTCTTGCCTGGGAGATGTTCAATCTTGCGGTATTCTGCTCAATGGACTTGCGCTGCATCTCGGTCTTCAGCGCTTCCAGATCCATACGAAGTTTATTTCTCTTACTCTTGGTGTCTTCGATCTTCTGATTGTAGGTTTTGATATCCTCAGAGAGCTTTTTCACCTTTTTCTCCAGTTCGTCCATCTCACGACGTCTTCCCAGGAGATTGCTGTTGTTTTTAAAAGCGCCGCCGCTGATGGCACCACCGGGAACTAAAAGTTCGCCTTCCAGGGTGACCATACGGATGCCGTAATCGAATTTTCTAGCGATCTTCACAGCATTGTCCACATTGTCTACAACAACGATACGTCCCAGCATAGCCTTCGCCACATTGCGGTATTCTTCTTCTGTGCCTACCAGTTCGTCTGCCATACCGATGACACCTTTTTCCTTAAGTGCCTCCGGATTCTTGAATTCCTGGGGCTTGG
>ULJH01011099.1_pt1 | contig 11343 bp, 8 predicted proteins | sample 1950781 | NCBI WGS metagenome assembly ULJH01 (sample SAMEA4835462, study PRJEB28245) | human gut metagenome | biome: gut microbiome; material: fecal sample | place: Denmark | collected 2008 | reverse complement strand
CGGCTATGAACGCAGCCATATCGACGGCGTTTATAATACGCTGAAGCTGCTGTGCGGTTATTTGAATGTATAAATATTAACGGAGCTGTAAAAAAATACAGCTCCGTTTTTCTACCCGATAACTTCAATATCCTTTATCCGCATCTCGTCGCCGGTGACAAGATATGTATCGTCACTGCCGCAGTGCGGACATTTTTTTGCGTATTCGGTGGTTTTATATGTTTTTTTACAGTCGCGACAGTAGGAGAGACCCTCAAGAATAATCATTTCAAGCTCGGTGTCTTTCATATAATCCGTTTTTTTCTTTGCCCACTCAAAGCAGTCCGAAAAATATGACGGAACAATCGATGAAACCTCGCCTATTTCAAGAGTCAGCTTGGTGACCTTTTTTACGTTGTTTTCCTTGGCAATCTCTTCTACTCTGTCTATGACATTCAGAACTATACCGAGCTCGTGCATGGCTTAGCCCTTGTCGCTGTGCGCTTTTTTGTAGGCTATGCGCTTCTTTTTAAGCTCTTTCGCCTCATCCGAGCCAAGATGCCCGAGTATTTTAAACGCACGTTTTGCGGAGTAGCCCATAAGTCCGCCGACCTTCTTTTCGGCAACTCTCATATCGGTGCATTTCGGATTATCGCGTACAAGATGTATTGCGTCAAATTCACACTTCGTGGTGCAAAGACCGCAGCCTATACACTTGTGCGGGTCAACATACGATGCGCCGCATCCGAGACAACGGCCGGTTTCGGTTTTAACCTGCTCCTCTGTCAAATCGAGATGTGCGTCTTTATAGGACATCTTGTAGTCGATGCTTTCATCCATACCGGCTTCCTGACGTCCTGCCGTATCATAAGACGGATATGTAAGGTCGTCCTTGTTGAGCGGTGTGAAATTGCGACGGTCACGGCCTATGGTCATTGAAGCGTCGGGGCGTACATGGCGATGTAAGCTCTCAGCCGCCTCGTGACCGGCTGCAATGGCGTCTATTACAAAACGCGGACCGGTAAATACGTCGCCGCCCACGAATATGTCGGGATCGTCCGTCTCATATGTGAATTTGTCTGCAACCGGGTAATTGCCGTGCCAGAATTTCACCTTTGAGCCCTCAAGCAGGTTACCCCATTCAATTGCCTGACCTATGGCAAAAACGATTTTGTCTGCCTTTATTTCAACAGTCTCGTTTTCGTCATATACGGGAGAGAATTTGCCTGTTTCAGGGTCTATCGTGCGAAGGCACTTTTTAAAGATGATGCCGGTAACCTCTCCTTTGTCGTTTACGGTGACCTCCTTCGGACCCCAAGAGGGATTTATGCCGACGTTTTCTTCTTCGGCCTCAAGGATTTCCTCGTTGCTCGCAGGCATGGTGTCGCGCGATTCAAGGCAGAACATCTTAACGTCCGTTGCGCCGAGACGGTGAGCATTGCGCGCGCAGTCTATCGCAACGTTGCCGCCGCCGACTACCACAACATTACCGGAGAATGAATCCTCGCGGTGTTCAAAGCAATGGCGGAGATATTCTACGGCAATAGCGGTGCCCTTTGCGTCATCGTTTTTAACGCCGGGACGTTTGCCGCCCTGACAGCCTATGGCGATGTAAAATGCCTTGTAGCCCTGTTTTTTGAGCTCATCTATGGTGACGTCCTTGCCGACTTCAACGCCGCACTTGATTTCTGCACCGAGAGCCTTGATTATGTCGATTTCGGCAGCGATAACATCCTTTTCGAGCTTGTAGCTCGGAATACCGTATGTCATCATACCGCCGGGAATGGGATTTTTTTCAAATACCGTCGGCTTATAACCCATCTGGGCGAGATAATATGCGGCGCTGAGTCCTGCGGGGCCGCCGCCGATGATGGCGATTTTCTCGTCAAATGAACCGTGAACCGACTGTACCGTCTTTTCGGGAACATATCTGTCCTCGGCTTTAAGGTCGAGATCGGCTACAAATTTCTTTACTGCGTCAATTGATACCGGATCGTCAATTTTTCCGCGTGTGCATTCGCTCTCGCAGCGCTTGTTGCAAATTCTGCCGCATACTGCCGGGAACGGGTTTTCGGTTTTTATCATAGCGAGTGCTTCACGGTATTTGCCGTCTCTCGCAAGGCGAAGATAAGCCTGTACCGGAACGTGCGCCGGGCATGCAGCCTTACAGGGAGCGGAACCCGTGGGATATGTGTTAGACATACGCGCCGTATCGCGGTAGTTCTCATCCCATGCATACGGACCCCAAATGTTGTTGTCCGGCAGGGGAGCGTGCTTATATTTGAAATCCGTGCCGTCCTTGTGGCAGAGCTTCTGACCGAGCTTTACGGCACCTGCAGGGCAAGTTTCAACGCACTTGCCGCACGCTACGCAGTTCTCTTTTGTAACCTTGGCGGTATAGGCGCTTCGCGAAAGATAAGGCGTGTTAAACAGAAGCGATGTGCGAAGAGCGTTGCATATCTTAACATTGCAGTTGCATATATCAAATATCTTATTTTCACCGTCAATGTTGGTTATCTGATGAACATAGCCGTTTTTTTCGGCAAGCTTGAGTATTTCAAGTGCACGTTCTTTTGTTATGTAGTGTGCCCTTCCGGTTTCAACGGTGTAATCCGCCATATCGCCGAGCTGTATGCACCAATCGTCAAAATCGTCTGTGCAGCCGTCGCCCAAAACAGCGCGTGAAGCGCGGCAGGAGCAAATACCGGCAGAAATGTGACCCTCATATTTCTGAAGCCAGTATGAAATATGCTCAAGATCCACCGATTCGCTCTTGGCGTCTATGGCTTTTTCAACGGGAATGACGTGCATACCTATGCCGTCGCCTCCGGGAGGCACCATCTGAGTGATACCTGCAAGCGGAACAAACGTCATTCTCTCAAAGAATGAGGCAACAGCCGGATTTTTGGCTATTCTGTCAACGGAAGAGTTGAAAAGCTCGGCCGAACCGGGTACGTAAAAGGGTACGCGGTAACGTCTGATTCTCGGACGGTCTTTAAGCTCGTGATTGTGGTCGTAATTATCGCCGTAGTCATATTCGAGAATGCCTATATACGACATCTCGTCAAGAAGCTTTTGCAGATCAATAGCCTCATACTCTTTGTTCATGGCGAGTAACTGCTCAAACGTGTAGTGCTTACGAAGCTTCATTTTGTTAGCAACGTCGCACATTTCGGGAGTAAGTACCTCGCGCAGACCCCAATATTCGGGATCGTCTGATGTCACTCCGCCTATCTTGTGAGCCACAACGTCGGTGATTTTTCTGCCGAGCTTCAAATAGCGCTTATCAGGGTTTTTGTCACCCTGATATTTGCTGATGATTTTTTTATTCTGATCGGGCATACTTTTATGTCTCCTATTTAAAGAATCTTCTTACTAAGTCGCGGCTGTACTCAACGGTTTCCTCCATATCGCCGAATGCCATAACTTCACCGGCATAGAAGGTGTTGTCCTTGCCCTGCATAGCTTCAACCTTTTCATACCAACCGTCGGCATAATCCTTGCTGCCTACGTGCGGGAAATAATACCAGTCGTCTATGCGCTCAATCTTGTCAACCTTAAGACCGCACAGTTCCATATCTTTAAGAGTTGTTTCCTTGGCTTTGTCAAAGGGAACATCCTCCATACCCTCGTGGTTACGAAGAGTAAAGGTAACAAGCGGCTGATCTGTTACGCCGTCGGACCAACGGTGATAGAATACCATAAGATGACCGCGGGTCTCGTTAGTCATATTTTCAAAGAAATAATATGAAATTTCGGGAGCGTTGCCTTCTTCGGGGCGAACGGCCATTGTAAAGTATTCCTTATGTACGATTTTTGAGAAGAGGTCCTTTTCTTCTTCACGCGGATCGCCGTAGCCGAGGAACAGCTCAAGCGGAGTGCAGATTATGAGCTTGTCAAATTCTTCGGTCTTACCGTTTACCGTTACAAATACCTTATCGTTTTCTCTCTTGATGTTTGTAACTTCTGAATTTAAGAGCGCCGGATGCTTAAGGTGATTGTTAACGCCCTCCCAAATGCTCTGTGTGCCGTCGTACCAAGTCCACAGTTTACCTGTCGAAAGGAATTGCTTAACAGTGAATGCGTCAAGATATTTTAAGACGTAAGCGGCGGGGATTTCATCAAAATAACCATAGCCGAAAGAAGTGAACGGACCCTTCCAAACCGTGGTGGCGTCCTCGCAATGGTTGAGCTTTAAAAATTCGGAGAACGGCATTGAAAGGTCTTTAAGGTTGGGGTTAACGCCCTCAATATGAGCGAGTTTCATTTCGGGAGAGGGGCAGGGACCTTCATAGCGTCCCTCCGAAATTCCGCGGTGACCGTTTACATCATAGCCCTTGTATTTTGTTTCAAGAAGCTTTGACAGTTTTTTCATCTTGGATAGCTTTTTGAGCATAGCTATGGGCGACATTTTCTGAGGAGTGCCGTCCACTTTCATAAATTTGCGTCCCATAGGGGGGCCTCCGACGTGTGTTGTACCGCCGAATTCCTCGCACTCATGAACTGCAAAGTAAGTGTCGCAGCCCATTACCGCGCCCATCTCTATGGTGCGGTCCTCCCATTTGCCCTGGGCATTTTTAACCTTCATTTTCGGGGAAAATGCCTTACCTCCGACGCGATTGGATTTTTCATAGATTACATAGTTATCATACCCGTTTTTTTCAAGGTACATTGCCATGCTTGTGCCGGCAGGGCCTCCGCCGATTATACAGATGCGCTGATTCTTGTTTTCCATAAAAAGAATCTCCCTCTTTTAAAAATTCGGTACGGATTTTTTATCCACAACACCGTATCGGTTAAATCTTTAACAATTTAATTATAGTCTTGCTTTATTTCAACGTCAATAGAATTTTCGACCTTTTTGACGTTAAAATTTACATAATTTTGTCTTAAAATAATTGTTCAGTCGGCATAATATATAAAAAGTTAGAAAGTGTTTATAAACTGCCACCGATACGCAAAACGAAAATATTTGAATTTTATAATTTGTGTGTTATATTATAGCTATTCTTATTTTGAAAACAAAACTCAATGAGAAACGGGTGAATTTTATGAATATAATTCCGAAACCGCAAAAAATAACGTTTTCCGGCAAATATGTCCCGAAAGGCAGCGTAAACGAGAGTTTTGACGCCGATATGGGAAAAGAGGAATACTCGCTTAAAATAAACCGTGACGGCGTTTTTTTAAAGGGCGGCAGTGAGCGCGCCTTACACTATGCCGATATTACGTATAAGCAAATTCTGCGAGAGGACGGGAATATGCTCCCCGAATGTGAAATAAGGGATAAGCCCGTATTTTCTTATCGCGGCTTTATGGTGGACGTCTGTCGTCATTTCTTTACCGTGGAGGAAATAAAAAAGATAATTGATGCGGCGGCAATGCTTAAATTCAATTATTTTCATTTCCATCTTTCCGACGATCAGGGCTTCAGAGCCGAAATAAAAAAGCACCCGGAGCTTTCTTTGGTAGGCGGTAGCCGTGAGGGCTCACATTTCGGTAAAAAAGAAAACGACGACAGCGTTTACAGTCATTTTTATACTCGGGCACAGCTGAAAGAAATAGCCGAATACTGTAAAGAGCGATATATCGAGGTTATTCCCGAAATAGATATTCCCGGCCACGCAAGTGCCATACTTCAGGCGTATCCCGAGCTATCGTGCAATAAAGAGCAGGTTAAGGCAAAAACAAGCCAGGGTATATTCAAGGATTTGCTCTGCGCGGGAAATCCCGCGACATTAAAGCTGATTTATGACATTTTAGATGAGCTTTGCGATATTTTCCCCGGCAGGTACTTCCATCTCGGCGGCGATGAAGCCCCGAAGGATAAGTGGAAAAAGTGCCCCAAATGTCAGTCAAAAATACGCGAGCTCGGGCTTAAAAACGAAGAGGAGCTGCACTGCAGTCTTGTGAACAGAGCCGCAGAGTATCTCGAAAAAAAGGGCAGGCGTGTCATTTGCTGGAACGAAGCGGCAAACGGCGGTATTCTCGATAAAAACATAACGCTTGCATATTGGCTTGATAAAGCGGGCGTCTCGGTAAAGCGCGCAAATGAGGGCTGCCCCGTAATTATCGAAAAGTTTAAGCCGTATTATGCCGATTATCCGTACGGTATGTATCCTCTTAAAGATGTATATATGTTTGACCCGAAGAGCATAAAGGGATTAACGGAAACAGGCAAAAAATCAATAGTCGGAGTGGAAACGCCGATATGGACGGAGTACATCACGGATTTTGAACGGCTTTGCTATATGTGTTTTCCGAGGTGGTTCGCCGTCGCCGATACCGCGTGGAACGGCAGAGACGAAAAGAATTACCGCGAATTTCGTCTTGCGGCAAAGTCTTACTGCGACGCGCTTAGAAAAATGGGTGTTTCTTCCGCTCCCGAATGTGATTGGGACGAGAGTCCGCAAAAGCGGCTTCGTGAAACCCTGGCGTTTGCCGATAATCTTATGACAAAGAATATGCTGCGTCAGCTTTTAAATGTCGAAGAATAAACATAAACAAATATAAATGCTCATAAGCAAACCCAAACCTAAACCTAAACCTAAACCTAAACCCAAATCCAAACCAAACCCCAAACAGGTGAGAATAACCGAAAGCGGGTAAAAAACACAAATAAACAACCAAATACCGACAAGTAAAACAAACATTTGCCGAAGCAAAGGTAAAAAAACGCACCCCACTTTCGTGAGGTGCGTTTTTTGCGGCTTATTGCCGGTGGTACGGATGTTCATAACCAACCTAAAATATATATCAGAAATCCGGCTGATGGATCACATATTTCTCCGCACATTTGCCGTCACGATGCCTCTTCGATAGGATAATAGCACAAGATTTCAAGGAGGTCAAGAATTATGGAAAAGTACAAATTTGATGAAAACAACGGATTATGGTACGAGTTGCAGGGCGATTATTATTTGCCTTGCCTGAAAACTACCGGAGGAAGAACAGGTGCATATCGGGATATGGGGGCAGCGGCATTTACGGTATCTGAAAGAAAATAAGCGTGTTTTTCTTTCGGGCTTGCAAATTAGCGGTAAGCTAAACCGTTATCTTGCCGACATTGATAGGCAGGCGCAGGATATGTTCGAGCAGCTTGTCAAGCAAATGGCGGCAGCGGATGGCGTGACCGAACAGCTTAAAGCAGACAATCCAATGGAGTGGATTAACAAGATGAACAACATACGAAATCGGGGATCAGAAATTGTAAATACCAAGATAATTTTCAAACAAGCTGCAGCGGCAATAGATTTTACGAATATTCGATTCCACCTTACTATATTCAAAAGGTACGGGTGTAATATATGTAACGAAGATTCAAAAAGCAAGTAAAATAGATATAAGGGAACTAACAAACCAGCCCCGGCAACGCAAAATGTTGCCGGGGCTGGTTGTGAAGCAGAAATTATAGCCATTTGTTAATAAGTTTCAACATATCTTGTGCTTGTCTCCTGTTAATGAGTTCACGTTCGTTTTCAAGATTGCCATCTGCATTTTCGCTGAACAGGGATGCTTTGCCAAGCCTAAGTAATGTTTCCGCTTTCAGAGATCTTAAAAAATCCCATGTTCCGCCGTGAGTACGGGCAGCACCAACACAAATGTCGCAATTTGCAAAATGCTCAAAATCTTTCTTCAATTCAGTTGCTCCGTCACCTCGTGTGGTAATTCCAACTATTTTATCTTGATACTGCATAACACACCAACGGTCTTTACTGCGCTTTGATGGAAAATCCTTGGGCTTTAAAATATTTGCTCCGTCTTGTTGTAATAAATCAATGAGAATGTTTATTGTTGTGCTTTTCCCTTGATTTCCTCTGCCGAATAATGCTAATACTTTCATTTTTATTCTCCTCACAATTTAACATATCGGAATATCTCTTCGTTTTTTTCTAATGTGATGTTACCTGTTGCTTGATTGCAATACGGACAAATAAAATAAGTTTCTCTTCTATTGTCCTCGTATTTAATTTAATTAACTACGTATCCAATCTGCCTCAAAAATATTAACATAATTATAAATATATTGACGCTGAGTATTTATAGTCACTTGCCCTTTGAGTGCTTTGGCAACATTGGTGGCATTAAACGTAAAAGTCGATGAATAGCTACTACCATCAAGACCTGTCAAAATATTTGAGTTGTTATTAGAAGTTTCACATTTGTTTTTTTATCCAATCCACTGTATAATAATCTACGGTAACAGAAGGCGCCCAACTGCTACCACCATAAGTTATACTAGCGGTTCCATTCCATGATTTTGTCATAGCAACTGCTGCAATACTTTGCTTTGATAAATCACAGTGAATCTTAGCATCGTAAGCCCAATCACCATAAGAACCATATGAATAAAAATCGGTTTTTTTCGTTGGAAAACAGTCGTTTAAAATAGTTGAACCACTCCCACTTGTTGTAAAATGTACTTCTTCAGCCGTGTGCCACGAACTGGGATTGGGTAAAACGGCATTTGTTAATCCTGCTTTAAAAAAAGCATACTTTTCAATACAAGTCACATTTTCTGGAATAGTAATTTCTTTTAAAGAAGAACAACCATGGAATGCATAGCTACCTATTTTTTCAAGGCAAGTAGGAAATGTGATTTTTTGTAAAGTCGTTAACTCTTCAAAACCATTTGCAATAATTTGTGTTACCGCTTTGCCGTTATGTGTTTCTGGAATTTCAATTACAGCAACATCTTTTGCTTTTTCTCCCGCTTTAACGCCGTATGTACCATTGGGTAATTCAACATATATTAGAATTCCCTCGTTCGGGTCTTCGGTTCCGCCGAAAATTCCACTTAAATCATGCTCTTCAAATGTGCTGTCCGTATAATAAATAATCAGTTTACTGCCGGATATTTCCGTTCTGAGTATTCCTCGTCCAGCCGCGCCAGTATCACCCTTATCTCCCTTATCGCCTTTGTCACCTTTTTCACCTTTAAGAGTAGCAAGCCATGCGGTAAGATCGCCGCTAAAGCCGTTCTCAACCGCAAGCTCATAAGCGGATTTTCCGTCAGCACCGCGTAATGAAAGCAACCAATCCTGCTGAGTTCCGACAAAACCGGAATCAAGAGCAATTTCATATGCCGATTTACCGTCGGCTCCGTTGTCGCCTTTGGCACCGGGATTACCTACAAGAGAGGCAAGCCATTGATCGATTGTTCCGGTGTAGCCCTGTTCCTTTGCTAATTCATAAGCACTTTTTCCGTTATCGCCTTTTTCACCGCTATTACCGTCTTTGCCGTGAAGTGAGGTAAGCCATGTTGCCAAATCTCCGTCGAAGCCGTTTTCTACGGCAAGCTCGTAAGCAGATTTTCCGTTACTGCCGTCTTGACCCGATTCACCTTTTTCGCCTTGTATACCTTGTTCACCTTTAGCACCTGACTGACCCACAAGTGAAGCGAGCCACTCGGATTCCGTGCCCGTAAAACCATTGTCCTTTGCAATTTCGTAAGCTGATTTGCCGTCGGCTCCGTTATCACCTTTGGTGCCGTTTTGACCTGCAATACCTTTTAAAGTAGCAAGCCATTCTGCCTCTGTGCCCACAAAACCGTTATCCTTTGCAATTTCATATGCAGATTTTCCTGCGGCACCTGTATTACCCTTTTCACCTTGTATACCTTGCTCGCCTTTCTCACCGGTATCGCCCTTTTTACCTATAAGGGAATTAAGCCACTCATCAAGAGAACTGGTATATCCGTTTTGCTTGGCAAGATCGTATGCGGAAGCACCTGTGTCGCCTTTATCGCCCTTTTCGCCCTGTATGCCTTGCTCACCTCTTTCACCTTGAGCGCCGTTAGCACCCACAAGTGACGCAAGCCATTCAGTTAATGTTCCGCTGTATCCGTTATCTTTTGCCAGCTCGTAAGCCGATTTTCCGTTTTCGCCGTTTTGACCGTCGGCGCCTTTTTCACCTTTATCACCGGTATCACCTTTAGCACCTTGCTCGCCTTTTTGTCCTACAAGAGAAGCAAGCCACGACTGCAAGTCGCCATGGTAGCCTGCCATAAGGGCAAGCTCATAGGCAGAGGCACCCGTGTCACCTTTATCGCCCTTTTCACCGTTGTCGCCTTTGTCACCCTTAGCTCCTGCCTCGCCTGCAAGCGAAGCCAACCACTGCGATTCTGTGCCGGTATAACCGTTATCCTTTGCTAATTCATACGCGCTTTTACCTATAAGTGAAGCAAGCCACTCCTGTTCGGTTCCGCTGAAACCGGCGGCTTTTGCAACCTCAAAAGCATTTTCGCCGTCGTTGCCTTTTGCTCCGGTTTCACCCTTATCACCCTTGTCACCTTTTTCGCCGGTATCTCCTTTAATACCTTTATCACCCTTTTGACCTATCAGCGATGCAAGCCACTCGGATTCTGTTCCTGTAAAACCGTTTGAAACTGCTATATCATAAGCAGACTTTCCGTTATCTCCTTTTGCTCCCTTATCACCTTTGTCACCCTTAGCGCCCACAAGCGTTTGCAACCATTCGGTAAGTGTGCCTGTGTAACCGTTATCTACGGCAAGCTCATAGGCATTTTTGCCGTCGTTGCCTTTGATACCTGCTTCACCCTTTTCGCCCTTTGCTCCCGCTTGCCCTATAAGCGAAGCAAGCCAGTCGGATTCTGAGCCCGAATAGCCGTTGTCTTTTGCAATTTCGTATGCCGATTTACCGTCAGCACCGGGATCACCCTTGTCTCCCTTTGCGCCCTTGTCTCCTTTGGCACCTGCTTGACCGTTATCGCCTTTATCACCTTTGAGCCCTTGTTCACCCTTAGCACCTACAAGTGATAAAAGCCATTCATTTTCCGTTCCGTTAAAGCCGTTTGAAACCGCAAGCTCGTAAGCAGACTTACCGTCGTTACCGTTTTGACCTGCTATGCCTATAAGAGAAGTAAGCCATTCGGCTTCGGTACCTGAATAGCCATTCTTTTTTGCAAGCTCATATGCACTGAGCCCATCTTTTCCTGTAACAGAGTCAAGCCAATCGGCAAGAGAACCTGTAAATCCGTTATCCTTTGCCAATTCGTATGCACTTTTTCCGTTTGTGCCGTTTTCACCGTTTTGACCTTTAGTGCCGTCGGCACCGACTTTTCCCACAAGTGAGGTAAGCCACTCGGACTCTGTGCCTTTATAGCCGTTATCCACGGCAAGTTCATAAGCGGATTTACCGTTACTGCCGTTTACGCCGGCAGGACCTTTTAATCCTATCAATGAGCCGAGCCATTCTTCTTGTGTTCCTTTATATCCGTTTTCAACCGCTAATTCATACGCACTTTTTCCGTTTCGTCCGGCAGCACCGGTTTCGCCTACAAGCGACATAAGCCAAGTTTCCAGATCACCATTGTATCCGTTTTGAACGGCAAGATCATAAGCC
>ULJH01059283.1_pt1 | contig 11381 bp, 19 predicted proteins | sample 1950781 | NCBI WGS metagenome assembly ULJH01 (sample SAMEA4835462, study PRJEB28245) | human gut metagenome | biome: gut microbiome; material: fecal sample | place: Denmark | collected 2008 | reverse complement strand
CGACAGCACAACAACAATCTGTTTCTTCAACAACATCTGTTTCGTAATGCCAACCGACGACAGACGTCTTGACGATAGACGGTTTTATAACTTCATAGGTCGGTATTTTAATTTTTTTAGTGTTTGTGTTTCCCATTTTTACACCTCCTTAAACGCAATATTAGGAAACTTCTGATGTATTATTGTCTCTTTTATTTTGTAAGCGGGCGTTTTCTTCCCTTTGTCTTCTCTGATTTCGTAAGTTCCGTCGTTATGAAATACGACAATATCCGGTCGATACGTGACTGCAGGTTCTTTTTTGCTATCTCCGCCCTCAACCAGTACCAACACGCCTTGCCACAAAAATCCGGCGATTTCTCCTGCCATAAGCAAACGCTTTTGGTCCAAATAGTCATCCAGCTCTTTTTGTGACTGAAAATAAAGTCCGTCATACCAAAGAGTTGTGTTTTTATATTTGTTTGTCGATTTTGAATTTTGCCGTTCGAGATATGCCTTATACTCTTCGACCGACATGTGTGTTTGTTTTTGATTTGCCATAAACAAATGTCCTTTCATATTTTTACCTACCAATATATGAAAGGAAATATAGGAAATTTGCCCTTTTCGCAAAAAAAAAGAAAAGCAGACCGATTAAGCCTGCTTTTCTTACGTTAACCTATTACGCCGGTAATCGCTGCAGCGGTAGTTTCAACAATTTTTCCCGACAAGGTGTCGATAATGGAACGGCACAAGTCAAAGAAATATGCAACGCCGAGATTGATGAGATTGACTATGTAGCCCCACAAATCCGCAGCAGTAATTCCGCAAGCCAAAGCCACAACGGCGATGAGAATGATAATTCCCCACTTTTTCATAAAAAGACCTCCTGTTTAATTTTTCGCGAAAACAAAAAAGCTGCCACCCGTGAAGGTAACAGCTTGTGTTTTTTGTTATATTTTACTTTTCTTATGGCAACAGTATACCATAGTATTTATTTCTTGTCAAGCCCCGCATTCATATCAAATCCGGAAAGAAATCCATTTACTTCTTCCTCGGATACAACATAATCATCCCTAAGCTTTTCCTTTTCAGCCTCTGGAATATTGTCTATGTTATAATCCGGTTCGTTATCAACGACGCTTTCTGCCATAGCAAGCAAATTGAGGTCGAGGTCAAGATTAGCATTATTATCGTTTTCTGCAGATGCAGTTCCGTTCTTTTTCTTTGCCATGGTATCACCACCTTCCTAAATTTTGTCAATGCCGGTTTTGTCGGCAACAAGGAAAACTACGGACGTAACATCTTTCTGGTTAAAGAAGTGGTCATCAAGATACCGCGAATCATACGAGTTATTTCGGTTGTCACCCATTAAGAACAGTTGACCCTCCGGTACATAAAAAGGACCAAAGTTCCCGTTAGGCACATAGTCTGCCGGAAGATACGGTTCATCAAGAGGTGTTGGACTGTCGTTTATATATATTTTGCCATCCTTTATCTCAACCTTTTCTCCGCCAAGAGCAATTACTCTTTTACACAAGGGCAATTCGGGATTAACAGACGTTTGCAACGCCTGTGAGTCACTCATCTTGATACAAACGACGTCAAATCTATTTATCTCATGACCGTTTGTCCGTATGCCGGTTACAATACTCGGAGGACTTATAGTCGGCGCCATAGAACCCGTCGGTATCACAGCCACGTCGATAGTAGCAATTAAAACAGACACCACGGCAAGCGCGACAATGAGGCCTATGCATTTCCTTATCGCCAGTTTCCTTTTTTCCTCAACAGACAAAACCTTTTTTTCTTTTTTCTTTTTTCTATTTTTAAGCTTATCACTCACTTTTTATATCTCCTTTTTCTCTTTTCTATTTGTTTGCTGTACTTGTTACAACTACGCACAACTATGTTTGCCGTCTTCTCATCGCAACCCGACAGTATTTCCGCAAATTTCTTTACGTCTTCTTTTGCACAGTCCGGATACAGTCCTTTCAATGCGGTTGCGGCAGAAGCTACGTCCAGCCGTTTCAATAAGCTACACCCCCACATCCAAGTAAAACGGGCACTGAGTTTCCTCGTTATATTTTACATCAGAAATAGGTGTTGGGACAATAGAACTTTCTTCTTTTTGCAATCTTTCTCTAATTTTTCGAGTAGTTCTGTCTACCAAAGCGTCTATTCTGTTTCCGGATATGACAATACCGGGAAAGTCAGGCACAGTAACAATATACTTGATTCTGTCCCCGGTTGTTTTCATCAGCAATGCAACAAATTTTCTTTTTTCTTCCATGAATTTAACCTCTCTTCCTTTTGGTTTGTTTTCAATTTATCTGCCTCACCTATATATGAAATATTTTTTTGTGTATTTGCCCTTTTTCGCAAAAAAAGAAAGCCAACATCAAAAGATGCTGACTTTCTAAGGTTTCATTATAAATTATGAAGTTTTAGAACCCGTTATAGTATGCTCTTGTGATAACATACGACGGCTCATAGTATGCACTTGAATTGTAGTTGTCGATTGTCTCACAAACAGAACTGTTATAGACGCGAACAATAGCTTGTGCGTAATCTTCTCCTTTTTGGAGTGTATTGAGTATCAGTCTTTTATACACCTTCCCCATTTGTGTTTCACTCGGAATTGAAACGACTAAAGAGCGATTAACATTCGTTATATCGAAATTACCATATTGTAATGAATAATCCCTTATCCAATCTGCAGCAACCTTATCAGGGTTTTCGCAATGCAATACGCTTGCGACGCTCAAAAGTTTTCTGAGTTCGGTAACTCCGAACGTGTTTACGACATATGCATTTCTTTGATGGATTTTACGAGCCACACGCTCTATCATAAAGCACACAAAATACAAGTCGTTTTCCGAGACTTCTTCATCGGGGAAAAACACATTCTTCATTCTACCGTAAAGCTCCTTTCAAACGAGATAGTATGCAAAGCCTCTTCTGTACAAAACACAATTTGGTGCGTAGGATGTCTGAACCGAGCTAATTCCCAAAACGCCTCTCTGGTGATATTCCCGTCCACAAAATCTTCGATATAATCCCATATTGTGTCGTCTGCCATAGGACCTTCTACAATATCGTAGTTGTGAGTAAGCCCCCTGCGGCAACGAACGATAAAATCCAACCATTCATCGGTCATAGTATCGAATTTTTTGATTTTTAGTTTCGGTTGCTCGTTATATTCATACGCACTTACAACATGGTCGCCTCTTTTGGAAAGCGCCCATCTTTGAGCTTGTCTCTTTATTTCGGTGCAATAGAATCCATATCCAAAGTCCTTATAAAATCCGTTTGATAGTATTTTAGGACTTTCAACACGAACATTGCTTCCGTGATAAACTATCATCTTTGCCACCTCGCAAACATTATACTGCTTTTTTCTCTAAATGTCTATCGTTTGTTGTCTTCCTCATTTTTTCGGCAAAGCGATTGTTTTTTATTTTTTCAACAAGCTCTTCGGAGGGACGACGAAAACACATTGCAAAGACATCTTCCTTGTTCTTCCCGCATCCGAGATACTGTAGACCGGCAAAGAAACGTTTGCACAATTTCTGATATGACAAATCGTTAGTGCTGGTTTCATACATGTTATAATCTCCGAACCAAGTCGTATATCTCTTTTCATCGTCAATCTCAAACGCTTCCTCAAAAGCAGCGATAATTTTCAGTGCGTCATACCCGTACTTGTCGATGAATTTCTTTTCATCTGTATTCGTATTCATTGAAAAATTTCCCTTTCTTATCCTTACTTCCTTATGCTGCAACAGCTTCGATATTCCATAATGTATGGGCGAACTCGGTATCGCCATCGCAGTCGATTTCAGTGATGATGCCGTTTTGAGCATACAATTCACCGCAGTTCGTTCCGATTTCTTCATCAGCATAAAACCATTCTATGTTTGAATTTGGAAAGGCCTTTGCGAGAGTAAAGAATATGTTACGAGCTATACTGTCATTCGTGAAAAAGCTGTAAACAAGCTCATCGTCGGCTTTTCTTACCTTTTCCACATCATAACATTCATACGGTGTACCCCAATTATTCTCTCGCCATTCATGCCAATCAGAGGCTCCGTATCGTGTTACATTTTCGGCTATCTTCTCTCCGAAAGCAATAAAGTCGGCTGTTGTTTTAGGCACAACGTCGCAAACGCCGCCGGAAAACATATACGATATTGTATCGCTTTTTTCTTCAGAGTATTGAAGCGTTTGTATACACGGATGATTTAGAGCATTTGCGATTTCTTCCTTTGTCTTTTCCCATTTTATGGTTTTAGAAAATGAAAGAGGTTTGTTGTTATTGCCGATAAGCAATTGTTTTTGGGATTTGGTTAAGTCAGGTGTTTCTTTGATATAAAGATTTCCCTCCCCAGTTTGACGCCAAATTTTTCTTGACCGCAGAAATCATTATTTCCCTGCAATTTGTGAGATAGTTAATTTTACTGTTTATTGGCACAGGATTCGTCTTTATCCATTCCAAAAACCGAATTTGCTCAAAGCCTGCGGTTTTAAGGTAATTTTCAATAATCGTGATTTTCCATAAGTCGTAAAATGAAATCAGCGTACCTCCGTTTCTAAGTACACGATAACATTCTTGCAGAACAAATTGAAAATCTTGAAAACCCTTATCCCATTCTCCGAATTCCATTGAAATCCGAAATCTATCGGTATCTTTTCCTTTTGGACTTCCGCTTTGGAAATTTGTATTCCTTGAAATCAAGTACGGCGGGTCAATTAGAATCAAATCAACCGTTTTACTTTCAATTTTAGGAAGAAAATCAAAGCAATTTTCGTTATGTAATTCTATGCTGCACATAAGAAATCACCGCTTTTTTCTTTTAATTTTTCGTCACCGTAAACTAAGTCACAGCCCAAGAACAGCCTACCTGTTTCGATGCAACTGTCATAAACCGAAAATCCGCCTGCTGCGGGGTCTAAAACAATATCGTTTGGTTCTGTTGTTGCCGTAACAAGTCTTTTTTGCAATTCAACAGGTTTGCTATGAGGATGCTTTTTAACAACTTTTTCAAGCCAAACATCAGGAATTCCGTGGTCGGTCCAACAACCTTTTGCTCTTACAGGACTTTTCTGTAAAACAATCAGATATTCCGAGCGTCGTCTTGACCTATACCCCATACCCATTTTACCTTTATCCCACACAATCATATCAACGATATTGAAATCGGTGTTTTCAATCCATTTGTCTATACCCGTACACAAATGAAATTTATCCACCCATAAGAACAAGTGTCCGCTTTTTACGGTAACACGATTGAGTTCACGAACAAAATCAATAATTGTTTCTTCACTCATCTGAGGTAAATCACATCTTTGTTTTCCCCGTTGTTTTCCCTCGTTTCCGTAATTTAATTTATCTAAAACACCTCTGTACTGAGGGTCAAAAAACGATGTTTTGATTGTATTATCAGGTATCATCAACAACAAGTCAAATCCATTAGCACAATATTTCACGTTTGTTCGAACTATCATATTTCTATCTTCCCCCCCCATTTCTATTTGCTCGTATATATATGAGCTAAAAAAGGAAACATTTGCCCTTTTTGCAAAAAAAGAAAGCCAACATCTTTCGATGATGACTTTCTAAGTTATTTTTATTCTTTACTTACTAATAGCCATAGTGAACAACATGAAGTTCATCCCACTCTGCCGGGTCGATACCTTTAAGCAGTCCGAGAAACGGCGGTATCCTGCGATATTTTTTCAAGGATACGGGAGCAACATTTTCAAGCCATTCAATAATAGTCTTTATGTTGCCTTCTTTCATGATTTTACCATACTTGTCCTCTTTGGTTGTCTCTTCATCATTTTCGGCAAAAAGCTCAAAATCAATTTCTTTAGTAAAAAGTTCTTGCCAACCATTGTTGTACCCCATACAACCAAGGTATATGTCAGCAACAATATCGGCATACAAAACCTTACCGAAATTTTCGCTTTTTGGGTTTTTCTCTCGGAGAGCGTTTACAATCATTATTCTGCTTTCATAAGCCATTATTTTTCCCTCTCACTTAAATAAAACGTATTTCAACAGCAACTATTTTTCCTTCTGATTTTTCGACGTAGACATCGTATTCTCCGTCTCCGTATCCGCTGCTTGAAAAGAAGCCTGCGTCAGTTATGTAAAAATCGTTGTCTTTATCGCTGTTCCATTCAGACGCTTTGGCGTTATCATGCATCCAGTGACACAAGTCGGACCACTCAGAATCGGTATAATCCTTTTTCGGACTTACAAAGAATCCCGCAAGACCGGCATCAACACCGATAGAATCAAACCATTCGAGCCTTTCGGGATTACTTTTTGAAAAGTCTGAATTGCAAAGAGCAATTTTTATAGCACTCACCCTGCGGCCAAATATTCCGTCATTTTGCTTTTCTATCTGACAGACGTATTTGCCGGGAACAACTTCGACGTCATTTACACGACACCATACATCTCTGTCATAACAAGGGTCTGTTATATCTATCTTTCCGTTGTCTATTGAAAGATAGCCTACATCTGTGAAGTTTCTTTTTTTCATAATAAATCTCCTTTTTCGTTTTATGCTGCATCATAAGAAAACATCGTTTTTTCGTTATTGCAAGTGACAATAGAATTATCACAATCAATGTATTTTTCGTTTTTCAGAATAAACACTTCCGCAAAGAAGGTACTCGTTTTTTGACCGGACAACTTTATCAAATGCTCTACGTATTTCGGAACAATCTCTTTAGCTTTATCTATATTTGATATTCCGGATACTTTGTAATTCTTAACTCGTTTTCCCCATTTTCCGTTTTTGTTCAACGGCGTAACATGTAACTCAACAGAGTATTTTCCGTCACTCAAAAATAATCACTCCTTATTTAAAATTTAAGCTTTCTTTCGCGGCTTTTCCGCACTTCTTAGACTTAAACGATTCCATATGGCCTAAAATAAACGCTTTGCTAAAATCGTAAGCCTTTAAAAGCTGCTTTATGCAGCTTGTAGGCAATGTAAAGAAAAGGTCAATATGTTTTTCGCAAAAGAGCTCAAAATTAACTGTTGTGTCCTTTTCGTACATTTCTTGTAAAAGTTTTTCGATAAAGATTGCACCATACACATCTATTCTTCCTTTGTAATTGGCAAGCGGAGAATTTAGGTCCTTTGAAAAATACTCGTCGATAAACCAATCTGAAATATGTTGTCTTATATACCTTGAATCGTATTTAACGAAAGGCTGAACTTCTTCAAGAGGCTTCTTGCAAACGCACAATTCACAAAATATATTTCGATTAGTTCTCCCGATGTTTTCCCAATAAATGCGGTTTGCGAAACGACGTATAAAGTCAGGGTCGATATTGTGGTACATTGAAATGTTTTGCCAATTGAGCCTGCTGGGTCGCTGTTTAATAAAACAAATCGGCAAGTTCTGCACACAAGACACTTGTTTTAAAATTCGACTACTTGGGTTTATCCTGTCGTAGCAACGAAGGATATAATCGACAGGAAGTCTATTAAGTGTTGCTGCATCACTTAGTTTAAGGAACAATTCCGGATGAGTCTGTTCAGTTTCGCGAGAAATCTTTGATAAAAGCGCATCACTAAGGTGATACTGAACCTTACAAGAAAAACCAACGCAAGGCACAGAAACAATATTTTCTAAAATTTTATAATTTATGTTACAAAAACGATAAGTAAAATCGTCACCCGCATCATTAAGTGTATTAGTAATTGAAGCCATAACGTTTTGGTAATTAAAATAACGATAACAATCATTATCGGAACAATTCAGATATGACATCCACCATTTTATATAAGATGACGAAGCAGGGTAGTATCCACTTCTATGTGGGTCAAAAGCCGTAATTATCTCCGGCATCTCTTTGACAAGTTTATATAAATAGTTCTTGTCTATCGGATAATTTGCATATGTTACCTTAAAGAAATTAAGCAGTTCGTTTTCCTTTGTCATTTTCGTATTTCTCCTTTATTTTTTCAAAGCACAAATTAACCTGTCGTTGCTGAAAAACTCCCTCGAAGTCAATATGATAGTCACAAACATTGATGTCATTAGCGGCATCATTAAAATAGTCTGATAATGCTAAAACTTCGTTTTTTACAACATAAGCATGTTTCTCACAATCATAGTCAGTAGAAAACATTGGTGTAATCTCGGTGTATTCACTAACGTCATCCAGCACTTCTTTGGGTCCGAGTGAAGATATAACAATACTGTTACTTGTAGTAGCCCACAAGCCTATCATATCATTATCCGGTCCATTGTAATCTCCGCCACCTAAGCCGTTTCCTATTGCAACAAGCAACGAATAAGCGTCAAGCTTTCCGAATGATATTGCTTTGTTTTCCGTATCGTTCCAAACATATGACGGAGGGATTTTAAACGAATCCACCCATTCTCTTCTTGCGGCATTATACAAATAGCGAAAATCCGACAGTGGAAGTTGTTCTCCGTCCGTTCCAAGCGGTTCAAATATATACTCAGTCCATTTATAGTCTGTTGAGCTGTTTTCCATTTCAACATTCTTGGATATGTAACGAAGCTTATTTTTGTCGTAATACTCTTCAAAGCTCATTTTCTTATACTTTTTGCTGTCATATAAGTTGCTCGGAACTTTCAAGATTTCTTGCAACATCTTTGAATAATGCTCTTCGGAGTCTGCATAATCACCAAGCTGTATTATTCTGTCGTTTTTCCACTCAGTTTTTACTAATTGAAGTAAAGCGAGGACATCGTTATTGCCCATCCAACTGTGTTCGGTAAGCTTTAAGCCTCTCGGTGCAAGGCAAACCTTTTTGTCTAAATTAAAATATTTGTAATATTGTCCCATAATTAAATCTCCTTATCTTTTGTTTGCTATGTTTGTTGTTAAAAGGCACGTCCGACAGTCCAACTTGTTTTTGTTGAAAGGTCAGTAAGGGCAACATAACAACCACCATATATGCCGTAACAATAATATATTTCGGCAATATTCTTTCTAATGACAGCAAATCCGTCATTATCTACTTCTTCTACGTATATCGTATACTTGTTATTATTTCCGATACCGTTAGCGTGATAGACTTCAGAATATTTCATACCACCGCTTTCGACGGCACTACGAAACTGTTTTAAAAGGTCTACCGCCCTTTTATCCGAATATTTATACGAACTAAAGACGTCCTCTTTGTGTACGATATATTTGACAAAGTGTTCCTTTATCTCTTCGAAATAATCACTTTGTGTTTTTATTTGAGACAAAAGAAACTTTTGTCCCTCTTCATCCATGGAAAGCTCCGTAGCCGCATCCAATATATTCTGTGAATACCAACCCTCCGGGTTATCACATCCGGCAGTACGGTAAACCAATATATTGTTTTCGTTGTTCGGGTCTTTCTGCAAAACACCTTTTTTAATAAGCTTTGACAAAAGATTTATGCACTGGCAAAAATTCAGCATAAATTGTTTTCCTCCTTAAAATAAAAAAAGAGCCGCAGCAGCACAGTTTGTACTGATACGACTCTTTGTTTTTTGTTTTGAAAATAAAAAATCTGCCACCCAAGACGGATAGCAGATATAAATTATTTATGATTTTATTTTATAATAGTATGTTACCATAGATTTTCTCTTTTGTCAAGCATTGCAAGAATTTACATTATCCTGCATTATACCTTGTGCAAGAACTATTGGCGTTCATTTACTTTTATTTGGAGCATACTTTTCTTTTGTGTTGTTCAAGCAACATTTCAAGTTTTTTAGGCTCTAAAACGCCCTCGGCGTTTAACTTATATGACAAGGTTATACCCTGTTTTTCTTCTTCTTTATCACTCAAAAACCTTTGCATAATCAACGCTTCATTTTCAATCGGTTTGTGTTCGCAAAAAAAAGGAACAAGTTCAGTGTAATTTTCGACTTCTGAATTTTCTTCAGCGTATTCTTTAGGTGACTTTTCCGATATAATTATGCTGTCGGAAGTCGAAGCCCATAAGCCAACGAGATTTTCGTCCGGTCCGCAATAATCACCGCGACCTTCGCCATTTCCAATTGCTATAAGCAACGAATACGCATCAAGTTTTGTAAAAAGTATTTCTGATTTATATATATCAACATAACTCGGAAGTATCTTAAAACTGTCAACATATTCTTTCCGCTTTGTGTTATACAAATAACGGAACTGGTCGCAAGAACATTTTTGACCTTTTTCGTTAAAAGGTATAGGCATGCCTTCCGAATCGTGTTCTAACTTTAAGTCATACAAGTCAAAAAGCTCTTTTAAAGTATATTCTTTGAATTTTTTTCCTTCATCAGCCTTATAACCCCAATACAAATACAAATCTTGGTCGTTTGTCATTCCAAGCTCTTTTTTGATTTTCTTGATAAACTTTAGGTGTTCTTCTCTTAACTCAGTTGAAGCAGCCATTCTCTCAGCATAATCGCCAAGTTGAATAACTCTGTCGCCTTGCCATTCGGTTTTAACAAGCTGCTCTATCGGAATAACAACTGAATTATTGCCAAGCCAACTATGTACACATAATTCATGACCATATTTTGCGTAGGCAATAATTCTTTTATCAATATTCATATATTTGTAATGCTGCCCCATATTTTTTCTCCTTTCAATTTAGCAGTGATATTCATAGCCTACAAGCCACTTAATCTCTGCTTTTTTCTTTTGTTTTATTTGCTCAGTTTCAATCTTACTGAGCAATTCGTCTTTCTTTTTATCAAAACTGTTAATTCGATTGAGTACGGTTGCCGACCTCAAATCAGAATAGCATAGAGGACAACTTTCTCCTCTTAACTTATCTTTGTTGAGTTTAGAACCGCACGACCGACAACCTATGTATGCGGCTTTTTGGTTTTTTACCGAGTTTTCTTTGATATACTCGATTTTTTTTATTGTTTTCAGAAATCTTATTTCTCAATTCAATAATTTTCGCCGCAGGTTTTACATTCGTATAATCATAAAATTTTACAGCACATCCGGCATAATATCTTCCCCTGCAATAATTGTCAATGAAATCTACGGCTTCTTTTTCCGTATCAAAGATTTTATCGGTGGGAAATCTTATGAATTCTGTTCTTCCTTTGTTGCATATCTCGTTTTTTCTCCTTTTCACATATTTATAGGAATATTATGTGTTTTTCTTAATTCTATTAAATTTACAAATCTAATACATCAAGATCATTATCCCAATATTTAGCTTTCTTTTTTAACAATAGCAAAATATCTTTCTCAGAAAATAATCTGTAAAAATTCATATCACAACCAATATTTAAACCATAAGGTTTCCATAATCCTGTAGCTCTATGTACATGACCAAATAAGTTTATATATTCATTTTTATGTTTTCTAGGATAATGGTTTATATAGAATTCATATCCTTCAAATGTTATATAATCATCAACCAT
>ULJH01066302.1_pt1 | contig 11399 bp, 8 predicted proteins | sample 1950781 | NCBI WGS metagenome assembly ULJH01 (sample SAMEA4835462, study PRJEB28245) | human gut metagenome | biome: gut microbiome; material: fecal sample | place: Denmark | collected 2008 | reverse complement strand
CGAATGACATGCTTTAGATGAGAATTAGTATAACCTACTTCCGCAATAGGATTTTACTCCCGATTCCCATGCTTGTCAAGAGGAATATGCAAATTCCTATGGATTTTGGGTGTTTTGGAATGCGCGCAAATGTCCTCTCCGCCGCTCCGCCGCAAATCCCCCGAAAAAAAAAGCGCACCCCCTTCGCATTGGGAAGAGAGTGCGCCCCGTTTGTCAATCAGCCCAGCGGCTTGATTTCGGTGATTTCAAAGAACAGCGCGGTTTCGCTGCCCTTGACGTTGAGCACCTTCAGCAGTTCTTCGTCCGTCACCTGCTGGAGCACCATGCGCGCACCGGCGGTGATGTAGGGCTTTGCGCCTTCCTCGGTGGAGGGGTTCGCGGCGTAGACCGCCAGCGCTTCGCCCGTGCGGAGCAGGTTCTGCTTCGTCTGGTTCTCCGCCAGACCCATCTGGATGTAGTACTTGTCCTCGTTCTTCACGCACGCGAAGATGAACACGCCCGCGTTCGCCGTGCCGTCGGGGTTGGTGGTGCACACGAGGTACGTGCCGGAGAAGGAGTTGATGGCGTTCATCAGGTCATCCCCGGTCAGGGCGGAATCCGCGTAGTAGCTCGCGACGGACGCGGAGGTGAACGCATCGGTTTCTTCCGCCAGCACCGCCGTCATCGACAGCGACAGGACAAGCGCGCACACCAGCGCAAGCAGCTTCTTCATAAATAGAACCTTCCTTTCGCGCGTCCAGATTTTTCCCCGGAATCGCGCCTGTGATAGTTCTATTTTACACCCTACCTGCGTTCTTGTCAAGGTTTTCACAAAGCATTTTCCCCGCCCATTTTTAGGCACTCCAGCACCGTTTGCAGCATCTTTCCCGAATCCACCGGCTTGTTCAGGAACAGGTTCATGCCTGCCTCGCGGCTGCGCTGTTCGTCCTCGGAGAAGGTATTCGCGGTCATTGCCACAATCGGGATGGTCGCCGCATCCGGGCGCTGCATCGCGCGAATCGTCCGCGTTGCTTCCAGTCCGTCCATCAGCGGCATCATCACGTCCATCAGGATGCAGTCAAACGTACCCGGTTCGCTTTCGGAAAAGCGGCGAACCGCCTCCTTCCCGTTCCACGCCTGAGCGACAATCGCGCCCGCGCCCTCCAGTATGTACTGGCTGATTTCCATGTTCAGCTCGTTATCCTCCACCAGCAGTATGTGCGCGCCCTTGATGGACGCCGCCTGCTCCGGCTTGGCGGATTCCGCTTTCGGCGGATTCGGATCTACGCGGAACGGCAGGGTGATGTAGAACGTTGTGCCGACGCCCAGTTCGCTCTCAAAGTGGATTTTGCCGCCCATCTGCTCGACAAGTTCCTTGGCAATCGGCAGCCCCAGCCCCGTGCCCTTGTAGGCCGTGCGCGCGCCGGATTCCTCCTGCGCGAACGCCTCAAACGCGTGCTGCTGGAACGCCGCACTCATGCCGCGTCCCGTGTCGGCACAGGTGAAAAGGAACGTCGCTGTCGTGCCGTCAAAGCCTTTCTCCTCGCAGGAGATGGTCACGCTGCCGCCGGGGCAGTTGTACTTGACCGCATTGCCGACAACGTTTTGCAGCACCTGATGCAGGTGCATCGGCGAGCCAATCAGGTTTTCGTGATTCCACGCCAGCGTCTTGCAGGACACCTGCACGTTTTCGTGCCACGCCTGCCCCTCCACCATCGTCACAATTTCGCTGACCATCTGGCGCAGGTTGAACGGCTTCTCCTCCAGCGTCACCGCGCCGGATTCGAGCTTGTTCATGTTCAGCACATCGTTGACCAAATCCAGCAGGAAGCCCGATGTGGTCATGATTTTCTCGCGGCACTCTTCCTGCTTTGCTTCATCGCCCGCATATCGGCGGCTGATTTCCACCATGCCGCGGATGCCGTTAATCGGCGTGCGGATATCGTGGCTCATGCGGCGCAGGAAGTCCGTTTTGACGATGTTGGCGCGCTCGGCGTCCTCCGCCGTCTTTTTCAATTGCAGCTGATAGTCGCGTTCGCGTTCCTTCTCCGCCGTCACGTCCTGCGTCACCATCAGCACCGATTCGAGCCTGCCGCGGCGGTCGTAGTTCTGCGGCAGCGTCGTCATCAGGTACACCTTTTCCTTCGGGTCGCGGAACTCCAGCGTCAGGTTCGGGTTTTCCTTCAAGCGCTGCGCCAAGGTCGTCAGGTCGCAGTAGCTGATGAACGCCTCGCGGAAATCCGGCGCAACGTTTTGAGCCGCTTGCATCTGCACCACTTCGTTCATGCTCCATGTACTGTCCATTTTCATCAGCTTCTCCACCGGGTGCTTGATGATGCGCACCGTGCCGCGCTGAACGTTAACAAGGAACGTGAAGCAGTAGATTTCGCTGATGGCGCTGATAATCCGCGCCTGCTCGCTGTTCCTCTCCAGTGCGCGGCGGGACTGCTGGGCGCGCAGCCACGCGAAGCAAAGCCAGATTGCCATGTAAATCAGCGTGCCGTAGAGGAGAATGGTATTGCGGGAATTGTAGACGGCATGATCCGGGAACATGGCGTACACCGAGTAGTTCTCAAACGCCGTGCGCTTGCCCGACCACGCCGTCATACCGTCAACAATGTGCAGCCGCCCCGATTCGTCCCACTGCGCATGGGGGATGCTGTCTTCCTCGATTTTTTTTACGTTGCGCCCGACGATTTCAGCGCTGCTGGAAGCAATGATGGTTTTGCCGTCCGACACGGTGACCGTGCCGTCCATTGCAAACGTGAAGCCGCTGAAGAGTGTCTCCAGCTTCATGTCGCTCGCGTCCTCTTCCTCGCGCTCGGCGTATGCCACCACAAGGCCCGGCGCGTCCTCGCGCGCGACGGCGGCGAAATCCACTGTGCGGTCACCCGCCTGCGTCCGCGTCATGTACGCCTTCACGGGGTAATCCACAATCTCCCGCACCGTCGGCTTTTTCAGAATCGATTGCAGCACCGCCGCCGTGTCGCCGTCAATCGTCGTTTGGGCTACGGCGTTCATGTCCGCGTCGAGGATGACGATGCCCGTCAGCCGCTGCGCATAGGCGTACTGGTCAAGCTGTTCGTTCGTTATCACCCCTGCTTCCGCGATGCGGGCGGCAAGCTCCGCCGTTTTGTCCAGCAGGCGGATTTCGCTCTTGGCGCGTTCGTTCGACATGGCGTTGAAATACTGTTCGAGCCGCGCCACCGCAAAGTCAAGCGTTTCATCCATTGCCTTCCAGACATTGTGCGTATCATGCAACGTCAGCACAACAAAGGCCGAAACAAGCAGCACCAGATACAGTGTCAGCGGCATCCAGAGCATACTGATGAAGCCTCGCCGCTTATGAGAGGTTTCCTGTTTCATTTGCTTTCGATTCCTCCCATGCGGACGATGCCGTTGATGCCGTATGCCGTCAAAATCTCCGCCATCGTGCCGTCCGCCGCCATTTCAGCCAGCGTCTGCTCCAGCTGCCGCGCCAGTTTCTCGTGCGTCCCCTTCTGGAACGCGACGCCGAGTTCCGCCGTGCCCAGCAGGGTTTCCAGCTTCCGGTAGCGCCCTTCATTCTCCGCAAGGAAGATGTTCAGCACGCACTCATGCCCGACAATCGTGTCCGCGTAGCCCTTGCGCATGACGGCGAACACCTCCTCCATCGACGAGAAGCTGTACACCGTTTTGACCTTCGGGATGCCCGGCTGATCCTGCCGAATCAGCAGGTATTCCGCCCAGCTCGTCGCCTGAACCGCCGCGCGGCAGCCCGCCAAATCAGCCAAATCCGCATAGGCGCTGTCCGCGCGCACCACCGCCACCAGACGGCTGAACAGGTTGAGTCGCGCCCATGTGTACTTGTCCTCGCAATTGTTCATCATGAACCCGCTCCACAGGCAGTCCACCGTGCCGTCTTCCAGCGCTTCGTCCTTATCCTCCCACGCCACATGGCGGAAAACAGGCGCATAGCCCATGCGCCGGAAGGCTTCGCGCGCCATTTCGACATCCACGCCCTGCGGCGAGCCATCCACGTTGTAGTAGCTGTACGGCTGATATTCGTCGCTGCCGATGATTATTTTCGGCAGATTCTCCCCTTCCTCCGCCCGCGCCGACGGCAGGAAGAGCAGCGCAAACAGGAGAAGCAGCGCACTGCTCCTCCCGATAAACCGCCCAAGATTCCACTTCTGTTCACGCATGTTTTTTGTCCTTATGCCAGCTGCCGCACGGCGTCTATCACAATCTGTTGCTGCTGCGTCACGGCATCGTAGAGGGCAGTGTCCGTCAGCGGCTTGCCCCCGCGCATTTCTTCCGTCAGCGCGAACGCGGCGCGGTACAGCCCGTCAAAGCCGAGGTTCTGCGCCACGCCCTTGAGCGTGTGCGACGCGCGGAACGCCGTTTCCCAGTCCTGCGCTTTCACCGCTTCGGTCAGCTGGGCGTAAGTTTTGTCGTCGGCATACTTCTTCACAAAGCGCAGCACCATCGACTCTTTGGGGATTCTGTTCAGGGTTGCGTCATAATCGCCGCCGACTGCGGCATAAAACTCCTTGAGCGTCATGTGCATTTCCTTTCTTTTGCGTCCGGCAGCAAAAAATGCCGTATAATGGAAAATGTTCATCCGAATGCAGGATTCCACTTTCCATTATACGGCGACAATGGAGATTGTCAAGCGGGTTACATTCATTGCAGCCGAACTTGCAACCGTTGTCTTGCGAATATTACGTTTTGGGGCGATAGACGCCTGTTTTCACATTGTTGATGGTTCTGTCGAGTGCTTTCATCAACCCCCATTCATCGCCACCGACTTGGCGAATGAACGGGCGCATCTTTTCGCCCAGTTCGAGTGCCTCTTCCTCGCGCCCCATCTGCGCAAGCACGCGAATCTGCATCATTTCGATTTCTTTTGCGCAGACTTCCCCTTCACACTCACGCACGATCGGGATTAGTTTCTGTATTTCTTCATACGCTTTTTCGTTTTCTCTCCGCTCCATTAAAACGGAGATGTACGCCATTTTGTAGCTGCTGCATATCACACTTTTCTCGCCAAAAAGCTCCTTCACTTTGGCAAGCGCTTCGATGATGACATCCTGCACCTCCAGCAGATGCCCCATTTCCTTTTTCAGCTGCAAATAATTATGCAGCGTCGTATAATACGTTCCTGTGTCCTTTTCGCTCAATTCAAGCGCACGCTGGGCATAGGAAAGTGCCTTGTCGTATTCCCCGAGATCATGAAAAACATTCTCGATCCCCGAATAGAAGGAATACGGCAGACCATCGACATCCTTCGTTTTTTCTTCCAGCAGCTTTGCCAGCGCTTTGATTCTTTCTGGGTACACGCCTACCAATCCCATTGCATGAAGCATATAGGGAAGCGTTGCTGCCGCATCCATCACGCGCTTCGGGTCATCCAGCGCTTCCGTACAATAGGAAATTGCCGCTTCCAGCTCTTCGGGCGAAACACTGTCCACATTCATCAGCGCAAGCACGGTTCTTTTTGTGTGTAACATCGCTGCATCGGGGTGATTCGGCGGAATCAGCTCGCCAATTCTGGCAATAAATTTGCTGGTGTTTTCCTGCCCAAGCATCTGCCCGCCAGAGGCGCCGATTGCCAGCAGGAGCTCTATGTCCTCCTCGCGGCTTGCTGCAAGGTTCTCCATCACTTCCTTGCCGTCTTGCTCCAGATTGCCGCCATAAATGTCATCCAGCGTCAAGCCCAGGCATCCACTCAGGAAGCGCCCGCGTTCCGTCTTTTCGCATTCGTCTTTTTTCTTCAACCGCCACTGTTTCAGCCGCGCGACAGGAATTTTTTCGCAGCTGTCATGCCGGACGTAATAAATCGCCACAATCACGCCGCTCATCATTTCCACGGGCGCATCGGCAAATTCTGAAATGGTGCACAGTGCCAGCGGCATCACCGACATCATCCGAACATCAGCGGCGTGCCAGCAGCCCTTGCACTCCTCGAACACCTCCGCCAGCCTCGGCACCTTCTCCATCGGCGGCAGCAGCGGCCGGAAGCTCTCCGCCAGCACGGGGTGCATCGCGTATCCGCGCCAGTTCGATGTCAGCAGCCCGTAATCCGCCGCCGTTTCCAGCGCGGAGAGCAGTTCATCCTCCGTGCCGAAGTCGCGCAGGAGGGTCAACGCGTCCCGCACCGGGATTGTCCACGCCGGAAACGTGGCGAAAACCGCCAGCACCTGCCTTTCGCGGTCGGTCAGCGCGTCGGAGGACACCATCTGGGCGATTCTCTGCGCAATCGCGCTGAATTTGCCGCCCGCCAGCCGCAGTCCCTCCGGGCTGATGCGGTCAAGCTCTTCCAGCAGCTGCGCCATCGTCCAGCGCTTCATCTTCGCCAGATGCGCCAGCAGGATGATCGCCAGCGGATGCCCCGCCACGCGCGAAAGCACCTGATGCAGCGCCTCCGTTTCCGCGCTGCCCATGCTTTTCAAGTACGGGTCGTGCTGGACAAACAGCGCCCTGCTCGCTTCCTCCGACAGCAGCGGCACGGCGATATTCCGGAAGCCATCGCCCAGCGGGAAGCGCGTCGTCACCAGCACATCGCAGCCCCAATGCTCAATCTCGCGCAGCCCCTCGTCCGCTTCCGGCGGCATATCGACGCTGTCAATCAGCAGCAGCGTCCGCCCCTGATAGGGCGCTTCCAGCTTCTCGCGCACTGTTGAGAGCACGTTCTCCTCCGCCACGCCGTCCAAGCCGTCAAACGCCATGCGCAGGCTCGCCGTCAGACTTTTTTCGTACTGCACCCACGCCATGCGGCTGAACAGCTCTTCCTTCGCCAGCACCGCCAGCGCCTGCCGGGTCATTTCCGTTTTGCCGATGCCGCCCATGCCCGTCACGGCGATTTTGCTGCCCTGCCGAATCGCGTCCGTCAATTGCGGCAGGCACGAAGCCGCATCCATGACGTATTCATCCTTTGATAGCCCCTGACGGCACAATTCACAGTTGCGCCCCGTCATCGACAGCGGCACGCGCCGCCCGAACGTGACGTGCGACGAAAGCAGATACAGCGCCTGCGCCGAGTGCTCCTGCGCATGGCAGAAGTCCAGCAGCTCGCGGCTGCCCATTTCCGGCCCGTAGAACGCCAGCAGCACCAGCCACGAGAGCGTCAGCATGTCCACAAACGTGCGCGGCAGCGTCTCCCGCGATTTCTGCAGGTTCTCAAACACCTGCTCGTGCTCCGGCTTCATGCACTCCTCGTTTTCCATCATCATGCGCACGAAGTCGGGCAGGGCGCGCGTGAGGGCATCCGGGTCATAGTGCGCGCTGCGCAGAAAATCCTGCACCTGCTGACTCAGCCGAATCAGCGTCTCTCCGGACAGCAGCGCATTCATCTCCTGCTGCAATTTGGGCGGAAGCGGCTGCACGCCCGTGCGGTTCATCATGTTGCTCAGCCGCCGCGAGCGCTGCGTGCCTCCAAAGAGCGACGCGTGCCATTCCGGCGGAATGATTCCGTCAAGCACTTGCGCCCAGAACTTCACCAGCGTCAAGCCCTTGCGCTCCGCCACCGGAATCACGCCATGCGGATACAGCCCCGGCAGATTATCCGTCAAAAAGCGATAGACGTTTTTCGGGGTCAGTACTTCCTTTGTGTTTGCACCGCTTTCCATTTTCCAATTCCACTCCCTCAACCTAACACGATTTCCGAATGTAAACAAGCCAAAATACGCTGCGGATTTTTTCATCTGGCTGCCGCGAAGTGGAGTGCGCGGACGTCAAAGGGAAAAACGTGCAGGCTGATGGCTCATGTTGTTTCGGGAATCGTATGAATTTACCTGTTTAATTATAGCGATTTTCGGCAAGGATTGTCAAGTGTTTTTTCCATATTTAGCTATCATTTTCCTATTTTTTTCGACAACAAAAAACTCCGGGACGCAATGCCCGGAGAAAGAAATGACAGCTTTTCATGTCGTTTCCAATTTGTTCTGATAATCGTATTATTTGGTTCTTCACGGAAGCTTGGGAGGGAAGCAGCTTGGGGGCGCGTCTGCGGACGCGCAAAGTTAGGGGCAGGAACGCTTCGCTGCCTGCGCCTTTGTTGAGTGCATTTAAGATGATGGTCGCCCGCGGAACAGTTGGGGCGTTGCCCCAAACCCCACAAGGGACGCTGTCCCTTGACCCTGCAAGGGGCAATTGCCCCTTGACCCCTTTTCGCGATTGGGTTGGTCGCATTTTCATGCTCCTTCCGCGTGCAGCTTTTGTGGCTTCGCCTAAGCCCTTGTTTGCTCCCCCAACTTTCCGTGAGAACCTATTATTTTCCACGCCATCCCCGCGTCAAAGCGGCACAAAATTCTCCCGCCCTGCGAGATATGCATTTGCTCACTCGTAAGACACCGAGCGTTTCGACGCCGCGTCATCGGGGAAAATGACAATCAGCGTGCGTCCGCGCAGGAGGGCGATTTCCTCGCCGCTTGCATCGTAGTAGACCGTGCGGGAGGTCATGCCGTCGCGCTTCCAATAGCCGGAAATATGCTTGCCGCCCAGGAAGAAATCCGCATTGCCCTCCGCCGCTTCGCCGTTTTCGCCGATGACGTACATAATCGGCTCATTCTTGTTGTTGTGGTTGTAGTCCACGCGCGTGAACTGCACAATCACGTTCTGGAAGGCAATGGCGCTGTCGTCCGAATCACGGTCGGCGTACCAGTTCGTCTTGCTCGTGCCCATGTAGCGCAGGTAGCCGTTCCACTCCTTGCGGTAGACAAGGCGCGAGTTGTAGAGCTTCGCGCTGTCCCCCCAGTTGATGTAGACGCGGGTGGCGCTGTCGCCGTCGGGCGCATCGTCGGTGAAGCGGAAGGCGTGGTTCGGCGCAGCGTGGTCTTCCGGCACGAGGCGGCTCATCGCGGCGACGTTTGCATCCACATCATAAGGGGATTTCGCGCCCGCGCGGCTGGTAAAGTAGCGCTTGAAGTTCGTGCCGCCTGCAATGCCGCTGAAGGTAACGCTCTTCAGATCCGCGCCAAGCCGCTTGATTTCCGCCTTCACGTCGCTCCCTTCCACCTCCTGCTGACCGTAGAATAGGAAGCCGCCGCCCCACTCCTCGCTCAGCCACACATGCCCAATGCGCGCCGAGCGCACAAAGCCGACCGAATCCGGGATCATATCGGAGAAAACGGCGGTGATGCGCGTTTCGTGGCTCCTTGTCAGCGGCGTTTCGTAGAGGATATCCGCATACGCCACGCCCCACGGCGCGCGGTTGCCCACGCCGCCGCCGTCATTGCCGATTTGCACCAGCATGGGCAGATAGCGCCCCGTCGCCGCCAGCCCCGCGTACCCCTCCGGCACATAGAGCTTGCTCAGCGTCCGCCCGGTCGTCGGGCTGATGCCGTCGGGCGTTTCATTCTTCCCCGCTTCCGTCAGGGGGATGTTTCGCGCTTCCTTCGGGTCGATGGTCGTTTCTGCCAGCGCCTGCACCAGCAGAAGGCACAGCGCCGTCAACAACGCAGCGATTCGCTTCATCCCTTGCACCCCCGTTACTTCTTAATCGTCGTCACGCCGTCATCGCAGCGGAAATACACCGTGTCCGGCTCCAGCGTCACGCCGTCCTTGGCGAACAGCTCATCCACCGTCAGCAGAATGTACCCCTGCTCGTAGAGCCATTCCGCCATCACTTTCGCGGTGTTTGGCGTGTTGTCCTTGATGTCGTGCATCAGCACAATATCGCCGTCGGTGAACTGCTTCTTGGTCTTGCTCATAATCAGCGACGTACTGCGCCCGCGCCAGTCGTAGGTATCCACCGACCACTGGATGTACGACCAGCCGACTTTCGCCTTGATCATCGCCGGGTACACGCCGTAGGGCACGCGGTCATAGCGCGTCGGGATGCCGATGATGGAAATCAGCGCATTGTTGACCTTCTCCGGCATGGCGCGGAGGGTAGCGGCGCTGATTTTCCGCGCGTCGCCGTGCGTCCAGTTGTGGCTGGCGACGGCGTGACCCTCGTCGTGCGCGCGCTGCACCAAATCAGCGTAGGGCTTCATGTTTTTGCCAATCATGAAGAAAGTGGCGGGTGCGCCGACCTCCATCAGGCTGTTGAGGACTTTGGTGGAGTTGGTGCGCGTCGGGCCGTCGTCAAACGTCAGCGCGACGGTCTTATAATAGGAAAGATTGTCCGTCTCGATTTGCGCCTTTTCGGTCATGTACTCTCGGATGTCGGGGTAGAACAGCGTCGTCTCAATCAGCGTGTGATGCTCCGGATAGAACGCGTCCGCCGAGAGGTGAATGACCAGCGACATGCCGTGCAGCGTGAAGTCGAGATTCCGCAGTCCCTCGTCCGACAGCACCTGCGCAACGGCATCCGGGTCAGGCGTTTCATCCGGGAAATAGTAGTTGATTTGGGCTTTGAGCTTCTCGCGCAGCATCGTCCAGCCCTCGCTGCCTTCGGGGAAAATGTCCGTCAGCAGGATTCTTTCGCCGGTCGTCATGTCGAACGTGCGGCTGGTGAACTCCTGCGCAATCAGGTCGCGGTGGTAGGTCGTGCGCGCCTGCACGAGGAAGCTCATCCACGTCAGCCCCGTTTTGCTATGGCGGATTTCGACATCCAGCCGGCTATTCTTATCGCCGGTTGCTTTCCCTGCTTGGAGCGTCGGGGCGATTTTGTCCGCGTACGCCTGCGCCAGCCCGTTGATTTCGTCATCGACGCTCGTCAATGCGGTTTTGACCGACCACAGCCGGATGCCGCTCTTGTTGCTCTGCTTGGAATCGGTATACTTCGCCGTCACGCGGTGGCACGCCTGCATTCCGCCCTCCGCCGATGCGGATGCGGGCAGCATCGTCAGCAGAAGGATAGCTGCAAGCAGGCAAGCAATGTACTTCTTCATCATCGGAATGCTCCTTTCCAATGCGCGCGAATGTTGCGGCTTTTGTGCCGCAGGTGATGCTGAAAACAAACTTGTTTTTTTGCTGCTCCCGTCGCGTCTGCGGACGCGAAGTTGTTACTTTCTGGCGCGCCAGAAAGTAACCAAAGAGCGCCCAGAGGGGGCTGAAGAGGGTGCAAGTCTGGACTTCAGCCCCCTCTGGACTCCCCCCGCCTCTTCCATTTCTTGCGGGAAAGAGCAGCGGCGGCTGTCCGGCTTGTCGGCACTTCCCTTGCGCTGTTTTTCGTGTGGAAAATACAAAATTCGCACTTGTTTGCGCAAAAAGAGACAGCGGCACAGGTACACACGCATTTTCCCGCCTTTTCGCTGTCCTCTGCATTTTGCGGAATCGTACGGTTAATACTGCGTCGTGACCCCGTCCAGGCAGCGCCAGTACGCCTGATTCGCTTCCAGCGTCACGCCGTCCTTGGCGAACAGCTCATCCACCGTCAGCAGCATGAAGCCGCGCTCTTCCAGCTTCGGGATGAACATCTCCGTCGCCTTGGCGGAGTTGATTTTCATGTCGTGCATGAGGATGATGCCGCCGTCCTTGGTGCTGGCGGCTAT
>ULJH01070647.1_pt1 | contig 11410 bp, 8 predicted proteins | sample 1950781 | NCBI WGS metagenome assembly ULJH01 (sample SAMEA4835462, study PRJEB28245) | human gut metagenome | biome: gut microbiome; material: fecal sample | place: Denmark | collected 2008 | reverse complement strand
CTTTCAACGTAGAGAACGAGATAAACAACTACCGCAACCAGCTGCGCTCGCAGAACATCAACGACATCAACGACCACAAGTACACTTATGCTATCGGCACAATGTACATGGATATCGTGTCGGAGTGCGAGAAGCTCGGCGACTATGTGGTGAATGTGGTTGAGGCTCGTATGGGCACACGCCAGCACACGGCTTAGAAAAGTAAAAGAGTAAAATAGGGGGTGCACTTGTCTCAAGTGCACCAACATAGCAATAGTATTCAGTAGGTGGTGCACTTGTCTCAAGTGCACTAACAAAGCAATAATATCCAGCAGGGGATGCACTTGTCTCCGCTCGGCTTTGTTGGTGCAGTTGAGACAACTGCACCCCCTTAATATGCATCCTAATTGATTTGTATGCTGAGTGTTTCTCTGTCGAAATTCACGCTCTTCCGACCAATGTAATCGTCAATGAAGCCAAGGTCGGCGAGTTCGTGCGGCGTGCCGTCGTGCAATGCGCCGTCGGCGAGAAGCCACAGACGGTCGGCAGTCTGCAGGGCTGTCTCAAGGTCGTGAGTGGAAAGAAGAATCGTTTTGCGTTCCTCGTGGGCAAGACGTTGCAACAGCAACATCAAGTCGATCTTGCCAGGGAAGTCGAGGAAGGCGGTAGGCTCGTCGAGCAGAATCACCGGCGTCTGCTGCGCGAGCGACTTTGCTATCATCACCTTCTGCATCTCGCCGTCGCTGAGGCTGCACACGCGGCGCTCAGCCATCGGCGCAATGCCTACGCTCTCTATCGATTGGCGCACGATGAGGCGGTCGTCGCTGGAGAGGCGCCCCCAGAAGCCGGTGTATGGCGCACGTCCGAGCGCAACAAGTTCCTCGACAGTCATGTTGCGAGCGTCGGGGCGCGAGGTGAGCACAATCGAAATCATGCGTGAGAGGCGGCTCGGGCGAAGCATAGTTATGTCATCGGGACCGATGAACACGCTGCCGTCGAGCGCCGGCTGTAAGTGCGCAATGGTGCGCAGCAGCGTTGACTTGCCCGTACCGTTGTGGCCTATGAGGCAAGTGAGCGTGCCGGGCAGAGCCGTAGCGTTGAGGTTGGAGGCTACGCAGCGCACATCCAGGGGGTGCAGTTGTCTCAACTGCACCAACCGTTGGGCATTATCGCTTTGTTGGTGCACTTGAGACAAGTGCACCCCCTGATTGACTTTATTGCTTTGTTGGTGCACTTGAGACAAGTGCACCCCCTGATTGGTTTCATTGCTTTGTTGGTACACTTGAGACAAGTGCACCCCCTTTTTTGAATAGCCAACGGCGAGGTTGTGCAACACTATAGGGAGTTCTTTGTTCATCGGCGGTGATATGTGGCAATAATATTATGGTCGTACACCTCGTGGCGCACAAGGCGCACGTCGTCAGGCAGAGTGGGAGCCGCTGTGCCGCCGCTCACGCAGAACGGTGCCGTCTCCACGCGAATCTCGTCCCATGCGTCAGCCTCGATGAACGAGCGCAGCGTGCGTGCTCCGCCCTCCACGATGAGCGACTGGCACTTCTCCTGATGCAGCCATTCGAGCAGTTGCGGAATGACAGGCTTCGAGAAGTCCAAGCCCTCGAACGCCGGTCGGTTGCGGTCGATGACGATGCGGCGCGGCGACTTGCCCGCCCAGTGGCGCACGTCGAGTTGTGGATGTTCGCGTTCATCGGTGATGCGACCCACGAGAATGGCGTCGTTCTTGGCGCGCAGCTTGTGAACGAGCATCTTCGTGAACGGCGTGGATATGGCACATGCCTTGCCGTTGTCGTCGAGGAACGCGTTGGCGGTCTGCGCCCACTTCAGTATGATGTACGGGCGTCGCTTCTCGTTGAACGTGATGAAGCGGCGGTTCAGCTCGCGACACTCCTCTTCGAGCACGCCCACCGTCACCTCTATGCCGGCGTTGCGCAACTTCTGTATGCCACGACCTTGCACGGCAGCGAACGGGTCGATGCAGCCCACGACGCAGCGGCGCACACCTTTCTTTATAATAAGGTCGGCGCAGGGCGGCGTCTTGCCATAGTGGGAGCATGGCTCCAGACTGACGTATATCGTGGCGCCGGCGAGCAGCGCTTCGTCCTCGGGTCGCACCGAAGCAAAGGCGTTCACCTCAGCGTGTCCTTCGCCGCAGCGCACATGGTATCCCTCGCCGATGATGCGTCCGTCGGCTGCAACAATCACGGCGCCCACCATTGGGTTGGGCTTGGCGTTCTGGCGTCCGTTGGCAGCGAGCTGGAGGCAGCGGCGCATGTAAAGTTGGTCCATAAATATTCTGAGAGTTGGTTTAATTGAGAATTGAGAGTTGAGAATTGAGAGTTATGATTACCTTTAAAGCTTTAAGAGGACGCAATATATAGTGCATGAACTATAATGCATATCATAACTCTCAACTTTCAACTCTAAACTCTCAACTTACTACAGGTCAAACAATGTTTTTTCCTCTCCTGCGTACGCTTCGAAATAGGGCGGTTCGTCGCGCAGTTCGATGTCGTCGTAGATGAAGTCGAGCACAACGGTCTCCTTGCCGTCGGGCATCACGAGGCCCATCTTGCCGTCGCGCTGTGCGATGACAGGCAGCGAACGCAAGTCGTCGACATATACATACGGCGTGCGGAGGAAGTCATAGTGAGCCGGCACGAGGATGTTGCCCTGGTGGTCCTTGATGCCGAACTTGCCGTTCTCCTCGTACACCTCATGATACTGCTCGTACTTCTCGCGGATGCGGTTCAGATAGAACACCATCTTGCGCTTGTTGTTCACCAGTTCAACGAGGTAGGCGAACGTGTCAGAGTAGTTTGCCATGGCACGTGCGAGCACCACCTTGAAGTCGAGACCCGAAATCACCTTGCGGTTCAGGTCGATGTAGCGTGCTATCGCCTTCTCCTTCTCGGGCACGGTGAGCGTAGCCAGCTGCTCCTCAAACTTGAGCATGATAGCCTTTGAGCCCTTCATCGCCTTTATGTAGCGGTGAATCTGTCGTGCCATCTCGTCGCACACGAACTTGTCAATGCGCTCCAACTCGATACTGTCAACATAAGTATCTTCAAAGTTTTCTTGCGTTATCTTCTTTTCCATAGTAACTGTTATCTTAGTAATTTAGGTTGTACAAGTTATTCAGATTTGCATCTGTACCTCCAAAAGTACGATAATTTTACGAAATGTCAAAAGAATACGCCTAAAAAACATCGTTTTTTCTAAAATTAGTAGTAATTTTGTTGCGCTTCGAAAAAGCTTTAAACATCTATAATAGAAAAGATTATACATCCTGAGGAAATAACTATAAACATCTATAATATGAAGAAAATCACTACACTACTGCTCATGCTGTTGCTCATGGCGACGGCAGCAAACGCTAAGTTCGCCTACTGGGGCTATTGCGACAAGGACATCGTCGGCGCTTACGGCTCCTCAGCCTACGGCAAGGCAGCCATCTATATCCCTGCGGAGGTGGCGCAGCTGTACAAAGGCTGTCAGCTCACCGGCGTGCGTGTCGGCTTAGCTGCTCAGGCAAGCAAGCTGAGCGTGTTCGCCACAACCGACCTCAACGCTACGCCGTTCGCCACAAAGGTGAGCGACAAGGCAAACAAGGGCAACAACATCGTGAAGTTCGACGCACCATATACCATCACCGGCGAGGCGTTCTACATCGGCTACGAAGTGAGCGGACTGGACGCATGTATAGGCTATGTAGCCAACAAGACAGCCTACTCTAACTATACCGACTTCGGCAACGGATGGGTAGACAACGCCGCAAACGGAGCCAACGCACTCTCGCTCACAGCACGCATCGAGGCAGACAACCTGCCCGTTGACCTCAGCGTGATGGGTCTGCGCGACATCGCTACAAAGGAGAACGAGCCGTTCAACGTCTCGGCTAAGGTGGTGAACCTCTCGGCTACGAAGCTCTACAGCTATCGCATCGCCTACAGCGTGGACGGCGGCGAGGAGCAGTTCATCGACTTCGACGAGACACTCGGCGACCGCAGCGAGAACGTGTTCAGCTTCACTCATCCCGGCATCAAGACCAAGGGCACACACAAGCTGAAGGTGCGCGTTGTAGCCGATGAAGACGTGAATCCAGCCAACGACGCTACGGAGTGCAACGTGATGATGACTTCTGTCGCCATCACAAAGCGCGTGCTCATGGAGGAGGCTACCGGCATCTATTGCGGCAACTGTCCGCGTGGCATCGTCTCTATCGAGAAGTGCAAGGAGAAGTATCCAGACAACTTCATCGCTATCGCTAAGCACGGCTACACAGGCACACCAAAGGAACTGCTCTGCCCGTCGTACGAGTATGCCGACTGGGGCGTATATCCGCAGGCAGCAGTAGACCGTCGCACTAAGTTCGACCCCGATGTCTCTACAACATTCCTGTGTGTTGAGACTTTTCTCAATAACTTCCCCACAATCGCCGGCATCGAGACCCAGGCTAACTACGTAGCAGGCGACTATACACGCATCAATGTGAATACCAATGTGCAGTTTGTGAAGGATATGACCAACTGCAGCTTCGGCATAGCATACGCCATCATTGAGGACGGCGTGACCGGCTATAAGCAGAACAACGGCTACGCAGGCGGCAAACACGGCGAACTCGACGGATGGGAGAACAAGCCTTCGATGGCTACCGTAACGCTCAACCACGTGGCTCGTGCAGGCTTCGGCATCAACGGCGGCATCGAGAACAGCATCCCCGTGAACGATGTGTACAGCACTACTATCTACAATCACAACACCGTGCTCAACGTTCCGTCGAACGTGAAGAACCGCAACAACATTAAGGTTGTAGCTTTCCTCATCAACCGTGGCGACCACGGCTACGTGGAGAATGCCGTTGAGGTGCCCGTGCTTGAGGCTGGCGAGACATCTATCGCCGACATCACCTCTACACCAGCGCCCGACCTCAGTCTGCGCAACGGCAGCATCGTAGCCGACGGCTTCGACGGCAAGCTGCAGGTGTACACCGTAGGTGGACAGCTCGTGAAAAACGCTTCGCTCGCTCGTGGCATGTACATCGTGCGTGGCACCGACGGCAAGCAGAATTTCGTGAAGAAGATTACATTCTAAAGAGAATACAATCAATTTAAAACAATACAGAACCAATGAAGAAGATAACTTCACTCCTGCTTATGCTGCTGCTCGTTGTGACGGCGGCTAACGCAAAATATACCTACTGGGGCTACGCCGGAAAGGCGGCAGTCGACCTTCCGTATGGCAGCATCGGCACTCGTCAGGGCAAGGCCGCCATATACATACCTGCAGAGGTGGCACAGATGTACAAGGGTCTGAAGGTGACAGGCATGCGCTTCTCGCTCACCGACAAGGCTGAGACCGTGAAGGCGTTCGTAGCTGAAGACCTCAACGGCGTATACGCTACGGAGAAGATGGCGGATATGGGCAACAAGGGACTCAACTCGGTGCTCTTCGACGACGCCTATACCATCACCGGCGATCCGTTCTACATCGGCTACGAGTTTACGAGCGACATCAACGTTGTAGGTGTGACCGACGAATACTGCGAAGGCGGCAACCTCACCGACTTCGGCAAAGGATGGACAGACAACACCAAGCAGACTCCAGACAATGCGCCAGCTCTCGCTCTGCAGATGCGCGTTGAAGGCACAGAGATACCGGTAGACGTGGCTATCTGCGGTGTGAAGAAGGTGATAACAGCCGTGGGCGATACCTATCAGATTAAGGGCAAGCTGCTCAACTTCGCCGCTGCAAAGATAACATCGCTCCGCTTCGGCTACACCATCGGCAACTCAGAAGAGCAGTTCGCCGACGTAGAGCAGACCGTAACGGCACGCGCCGAGGACGAGTTTGCCTTCACTTGCAACGCTCCCGACACAAAGGGCTGCGAGAACCTGAAGGTGCGCCTCGTGAAGGTGAACGGCGAGGAGGACGCTTATGACGGCAACAACACATACGCGTCGACCATCGTCACAGCCAACGTGCAGGACGTAAAGCGTGTGTATATGGAGGAGTACACTGGCGTCAAGTGCCCGTGGTGCGTGCGTGGCATCGAGGAGATCTCGCAGAACCACACCAAGTTCCCAGGACAGTTCGTGGCTATAGCAAAGCATTGCTACAGCGGTACACCTCCCGAGTTGGAGTGTCCGTCATACACATACGGTATATCTGGAGGCTTCCCCAAAGGCACTTACGACCGTCGCCGTACAAACAGTCTTGATATTACCGATAAAAACGAACTCTACGTGAAGGCGTTCATCAACAGCGGCTCGGTGCTCGGCATCGACGCTATCGCCAACTTCGCTGACGACAACCACTCGAAGGTGACAGCAACGGCAGTCATGAAGTTCAACCGCGAGCAGACCAACGCCAACTACGGCTTGGCTTTCGCTGTGATTGAAAACGACGTGACGGGCTACAAGCAGAGGAACGCCTATGCCGGTTCGGTTAAGTCCTACTACGGTTGGGAGAAAAAGGGAAAAGAGGTAGAACTTGACCTTCAGCACGTGGCTCGCTTGGGCTACGAGGTGAACGAGGGCATCAGCGACGTATTCCCGAAGCAAATAAACAGCGGCGACGCATTCAGCCACACCGTGGAGCTCAGCCTGCCTAAAAACATTAAGAACTACAAGAATCTGAAGCTCATCGCCTTCGTCATCGACCGCAACTCGAAGTACGTTGAGAACGTGGTTGAGGTGCCTATCAAGGAGATGCAGCCCACAGAGACTGCCATCCGCGACATCAACAACGTGGAGATGCCAGCCATCACCTTCCTCAACGGCTACATCGACGCGCTGAACTTCGACGGCAAGATCAGTGTCTACACCGTCGACGGCAAGGCTGTTGCAAACACCAACCTCAAGTCGGGCATGTACATTGTGCGCCTGACAAAGGGCAAGCAGACATTCGTGAAGAAGATTGTGCTCTAAGCACGCTTTCGACATACAGTAAGGCGCCAGAACTTGTTTGAGTTCTGGCGCTTTTCTTTACATCCTATAATCCACAAAAAAACTAAAAAACTTTTGTACATTATTATATTTACCGTAACTTTGCATAAATTGGATAAATAACGGAAAACAAGTAGGATAATTAACGTAATACATATAAAAACAACGTAATACATACAAAAAAAGAACTATGCAAGAAACAAGACAAAACCGTATAGCACGCCTCCTGCAGAAGGAGCTTAGCCTTATTTTCCAGAGTCAGACACGCGCCATGCACGGCGTAATGGTGAGCGTTACACGCTGCCGTGTGTCGCCCGACCTCAGCATCTGCACCGCCTATCTCAGTATCTTCCCCTCGGAGAAGTCTGACGAGCTGCTGAAGAACGTGGCTGCCAACGAGAAGTCTATCCGCTACGAGCTTGGCACACGCGTGCGCAACCAGCTGCGCATCATCCCCGAGCTGCGTTTCTTCGTTGACGATTCGCTCGACTACATCGAACGTATTGATGAACTGTTGAAAAAGTAAGATGGTGAGATGTTGATGTGGTGAGATGATGTGGTGGTGAGATGTTGATGTGGCGAGATGGGGTTATGGTGAGATGTTGATGTGGTGATGTGGTGAGATTTGTCATTTAGCTATAAACTAATGTCAACATCTCAACATCTCAACATAACACCATCTCAACCCTTCATCACATCACCATCTCAACCCCTCAACATCACAACACTATTCTCACCATCTCAATACTTCACCATCACAACACATATAATAATGAAGAGAAACTTTTCATTCTACGTAGCGCGCCGCTACATGTTCTCGAAGAAGAGCGTGGGCGCCATCAACGTCATCAGTTTCATATCCGTTACGGGCGTGGCGGTGGCTACGATGGCGCTGGTGATAGTGCTGAGCGTGTTCAACGGCTTCCACGACCTCGTGGCGTCGCTCTTCACCAACTTCGACCCACAGATAGAAGTGGTGCCGGCGAAGGGAAAGACCGTCAACGCCGACGCGCCGGAGCTCGACAAGATACGCCATCTCGACTTCGTAGACGTGGCTACCGATGTGGTGGAGGACCAGGCGATTGCCGTCTACGGCGACCGTCAGCGCATGGTGACGGTGATGGGCGTCGACGAGAACTTCGACCAGCTCACGCGCATCGGCGACATACTCTACGGCGACGGCGAGTTCACGCTGCGCGTTGCCAACCTCTACTTCGGCGTGCCGGGCATACGTCTGGCGCAGGACATGGGGCTTGGCGCTCGCTGGGCAGACTATCTTAAGATTTACGCGCCCGTGCGTCAGGGACAGCTCACCGACCTCGACACGCCGACAGACGGCTTCGTGGTCGACTCGCTGCTTTCGCCGGGCGTTGTGTTCGCGGTGAACCAGAACAAGTACGACCGCGACCGCATCATCACGTCCATCTACTTCGCCCGACAGCTCTTCGACCAGGACGGAATGCTCTCCTCGCTGCAGCTGCGCCTGAAGCCGGGCACCGACCTCGCTGAGGCGAAGCAGGAGATAAAGGCAGCGGCAGGCGAGAAGTTCCGCGTGCTCGACCGCTTCGAGCAGCAGGAAGACACGTTCCGCATCATGCAGATAGAGAAGGTGCTGGCGTACGTGTTCCTCACGTTCATACTCATCGTGGCGTGCTTCAACATCATCTCCTCGCTCTCGATGCTCATCATCGACAAGAAGGACGACATCAACACGCTGCACAACCTCGGAGCCAGCGACCGCCAGATAGTGAGCATCTTCCTCTACGAGGGCCGCATCATATCGGCTGTGGGCGCGCTGATAGGCATCGGTCTCGGACTGGCGCTCTGCGGACTGCAGCAGGCGTTCGGCTTCGTGAAGATGGGCGACAGCTCGGGCACGTTTATCGTCAACGCCTACCCCGTGAGCGTTCACTACGTGGATGTGCTCGTAGTGTTCATCACCGTGATACTGATAGGATGGGCGGCGTCGTGGATTCCGGCGCGCCGCCTGCGCCGTCAGATAATGGGCAGAAAAGCAACAACAATATAAACAAATCTAAAGAAAACAATGAACAAGAAACATTGCTTGACAGCAGCTCTTGCTGTCCTGCTCGCCGCTCCGACGGCAGTAGCAACGCAAACCGCTAATGCACAGACTGTGCAGCCTGCGGCAAAGGCGAACGCCGAACAGGTTATCATCCTCAACGAGGACTTCTCGAAGATGACTTCGGGTTCGGAGAACAACCCCGACCTCTCTTTCAACATCAACACATGCACTGGTATGCCGTCTAACGACATCTTCTACTCGTGCGTGAATCCCGACTATACGCAGACACCGGGATGGGGATCGTATCAGGTATACCCAGCCGGTGGTATGATTTTCTTCAACAACACACGCGCTGACGACTACTATGCTGCGCACTTCAACACTCCCGTTTTCGACGCATCTGCCGACAACGGCATCTACTTCGTGTCGTTCCGCGCACGTCTCGCCAACAACACGCCGGGTTATGTAGGCTTGGGATACACCGCACAGGACGTTACCGATCCGAAGAATCCTATCTATGCGGAGTTCGGCAACGTGGAGGGCATGACTAACGAGTGGAAGGAGTTCACGCTGCGCTTTGAGCAGGGCAAGAAAGCCACACGCGTCATCTTCCGCGAGGAGAACGGCGTGAAGGTGCTCATGGACGACTTTAAGGTCTACTACGAGAAGACAGCCGTTGGCTCGCCCAACGTGCTGCGCCACATCTTCTACACAGGTACAAGTTTCCGCCCACGCTGGAACAAGGTTGAAGGCGCAACAAAGTATTATGTCAATGTGTATAAATCGGACGAAGAGGGTAATATTGGTGAGCAGGTTGTTACCGACCTCGAGACCACCGACACCATCTGCACCGTGCGCGGCATCGTGCCGGGCGTTATCTACCGCTACAACGTGACGGCTTCTGACGGCGAGAACAAGTCGCAGCCCTCGCGCTACGTGGTGCTCAACGAGCTGCAGTCGCCCACGCCGAACGACGTGGAGATTGACGCCAACGGTAGCTACACCGCTACATGGGACGAGATTCCAAACGCACTCTTCTATAACTATTATGTGTACGAGGACCGCATCGCTGAGAACGACGGCGAGTTCACACTCCTCGACGAGGACTTCAACAGCGTAACCGACGCCAACGGCTCTAAGATGGACTGGACTCCGGGCAACGAACCTAAGGATCTTCTGTCTCAAGCTAAGGGCTATCCTAAGGGTACAAACATGAATGGCTGCTTTGCTACCTATTGGGCACCGTTCACAGGAGGATATGTAATGGTAGACGGATGGAACTACTTCTATGACGTTGTAAAAAATGTTCAGGATGCTGAGACTGGTGAGGACCTGAAACGCTACGCAAAGTTTGAGACTCCCGTACTCAACATCTCTGCCGACAGCAGCGTGAAGCTGAATGTCTCGCTCTGGGGCGACTACGCATCTGACGACCTCGACAAGGAGCACAACTATCCGGAGTATCAGGTGAACGCCATCGCTGCCATCGTTGCGTTCAACCCCGAAACGGGTCTGTACGAGGAGGTGGAGCGTAAGCACTTCGACCTCGACAAGAAGACTTGGAAGAACGTAGAGTGCGAGTTCAGCAAGGGTTACGAGGATGCGAAGATTGTTATCTACGCAACCGACGGACCGAGCGTGCTTTACATCGACAACCTCAAGGTGACACAGCAGCTGAAGAAGGGTGATACCTTCGCTACTTGCATCGAGTGTCAGCCTGGTTTGGTGGATGCTAAGGCAAGTGTCACATTGCCAGCCGACTATGCTAAGAAGAACATCTATCAGCGTGTAGTGGCAGTGAACAACCACAAGTCGCTCTTCCTCAACCTCGAGTACAACTGGTACAGCGGTCCGTCTGAGTTGCAGCTCATCCACGAGGCTACATCCACAGCCATCAACGACGCCACTGCCGACGCTGCTGCCGTAGAGGTGGCTCGCTACGCAGTAGACGGCGCTCAGCTTGCTGCTCCGCAGAAGGGTGTGAACATCGTTCGCATGTCTGACGGCACAACACGCAAGGTTGTCGTTAAGTAATATGTAGCGGCTATCCGCTTTACGATAGCTTTCGTATCAAGCTGAAATCCGTTTAATCCGATTTTACGATAATACGGGGAATCCGTTTAATCCGTTTAATCCGTTGTAATTCTACACACTTGTCTGTGTTTTATTTTTACAACGGATTGAACGGATTTTTTTAGGGGGTGCACTTGTCTCAAGTGCACCAACCGAGCAAGAAACAGATTCCTGCTGCTTGAGATATTTAACAACGGATTTATCGGATTAAACGGATTTTTTTAGGGGGTGCACTTGTTTCCGCTCGGCTTTGCCGCTTGCCAGAGCAAGAAGTGCACCAACCGAGCAAGAGAACGGATTAGATGTATGTCTGCTGTATTAAATTAACAACGGATTTATCGGATTAAGCGGATTCGTTGGCTGCGTAATA
>ULJH01048806.1_pt1 | contig 11442 bp, 10 predicted proteins | sample 1950781 | NCBI WGS metagenome assembly ULJH01 (sample SAMEA4835462, study PRJEB28245) | human gut metagenome | biome: gut microbiome; material: fecal sample | place: Denmark | collected 2008 | reverse complement strand
CAATCGTGGCACCTATTTTTACATTATCAAATGCTGTGCCATCCTCACCTTTAAAGTTTTCTTTTAATGTTGAGTTGGTATACTCAATCTTTGCTCTTGAGAAGTCAACAGGCTTCACAACAAATGTCTTTGTTACTTTTCCGGTAACATCTGTTCCGTTACCTTCTACGGTCAACGTATATGTACCCGCATCCTTTATTGAAGTCACTTCACTTCCTTGTTTGTCTGTCCATTTTTGAGTACACTGTCCCGTAACATCCGCTCCGTTTGCATCCTTTACGGTCACTGTCGGAGTAACAGAACTTCCGGTATATTCTGCACTGTCTTTGTCAAGAGATACTGAACTGTTGTTCAGGGCTACTGCTGCCCACGCTGTAGTCGTCATGGCAGGAAACATGCAGATTACTAAAGTTAATGATAGTAAAATTGCTAAAATCCTTTTCATTTCATTTTCCTTTCTTATATCATAATCTCAAAGTCTGTAAAGCGCAGATTTCCAAAATGCGCCTTTATCCAGTTACTGATATTATACGATTTTTGGAGGCGACTAACAAGAGTATTTTGTATAAAAATAACAAGAAATAATAGGAAATTTTATCCAAGCACATGCGCAAAGCCCCCTCCGGCAATCCGGAGGGGGCTTTTGTAATGATCAGTTTTTAGTTTAAGTAATTCGAATCTTTAGAATTGAATTATTTAGCTACTCTGCGAGCTTTGTTTGACCAGTCGGAAGTTACCTTAACGCCGTCAATTACTTTGTAAGCTCTAACTTTGTAGTAGTATCTAGTTCCCTTCTTAAGACCCTTGGAGTTCTTGTAAGTCTTCTTAGTTGTTGTGAAGGCTTTCTTGTAACCCTTGGAGTGCTTTGTGGATTTCCATACTTCGAATCCGTCGATGTCAGCTTCGCCCTTTACAGTCCACTTAACTGTGATGGAGCCCTTCTTAGCTGTTGACTTAGCAGTAATCTTTAAGGATTTAACAGTCATTCCTAATTTCTGCTCTAAAACTTTGATAAGCGGAAGTGCCTTAGCATCAAGCTGATATTTCTGTTTATCAGTTAATGCATTATAAGCGTCGAGTGCTTCTTTCATTTCTTCAAAAGTTGCACCTTCTTTACCAGCCTTAGTTAACTTTCTTGAAGCATCTGCAGCAACTGCAGCAGAGAAATCAACTTCATCAAGATCGTCAACCTCAGTCATATCAACATCTTTGAGGAATTTATCATGATCTTCGTTAACAGCTTCAATTTCATCTGTTAATGCTTCAGCTTCTGCTAAAATAGCTTCAGCCTCTGCCTTTAATGCAACCTTAGCGGCGATATCAGCATCGGAATTTGTTGCTACATCATCTAACTTTTCATTGATTGCCTTAGCCTTAGCATCGATTTCTTCTGCAACTAATTCATTTACCTTGTCATATTTCTGTTGCAGTAAAGTTACGCTAGAAGTAATTCCTTGTACATCAGCACCTGCCATCTTTGTAAATGCATGATATGCATCGTATGCAGCCTTTACCGCAGCTTTGTCTGCTACAGTAAGTTTCGCAGTATAAGGAAGTTCGGAAATTTGTTTTTCTAATGCTTCCTTAGCAGCCTTTAATTCGTCTTTAGTCTTTACATTGTCGATTAAAGCTTTTGCTTCTTCATATGCAGCCTTAACAGCATCAACAGTTACAGCTTTGTCAATGAGTTCTTCTCCCTGAGCGCGAGCAGCTTCAAGAGTTGCTTCAGGATATACATTAGTATCTACAAGGCTTAATTTTAAATTTTTGTAGTTAGCTAATGCACCCTTGTAGTCATTACGAGCTTTTTCTACATCTGCCTTGTCATCAGCCTTTAACAGCTTGCCAAGATCTTCAGCAGCTTTAGCCATGATAGTTTTGATTTCGTCGTAGGACTGTGCATCTCTTAAATCTCTAATTGTATCTTTAGCAATCTTAGTCCACTTATCCTGACCCTGAGCTCCGGATGCATAAGTTCCTTTAAGGTATACAAGATCAGCTTCTGCAGTTTTGTCATCGCCGTAAGAAACTTTTACCTGAACTTCTGTTGCCTCTGTTCCATCTTTAAAGAACTTCTTAGCAGCATCTTCAACAGCTTTCATGAATTTTTCATATTCATAGTTCTGTGCTTCTAAAGTAACATTTTCTGCATCAGCTGCTGCTTCAAGATATTGAGCGGCAGTTTTGAATGTGCCTGTTGCCATATCATCATATACTAACTGTTCTGCAGCCTTTAAAGCTGTATCTACGCTAGCATCATCATACACCTTAACGCCTTCTACATAAGCAGCCTTGTACTTGCCGGCAAGCTTAGTTACGTCTGCATATGCTTCAACAGCATCAGATGCTCTTGCAAGAAGTTCAAGTGCAGTCGGGTTAGTTAAATTAAGTTTTGCAGCATCTCCGTCAGCAAAAGCCTTAACTGCAGGCTTGGAAGCAGCAACAGCAGCTTTGTAGCCGTTAACGATTGCCACAACTTCTGTTCTCGTAACTTTTTTGATGTTTGCAACAGCAGCGCCAAAGAGTTCGCCCTTGTTAGCATTTGTCTTGTTTGCTTCCCAGAAAGGTTTTAAAGCACCAGTTCCAACGAGTGCAGAGAAATCAACTGTATCATCTGCTGCCATGTTTGCAAGTGATTTGCCAGTTTCAAAAGCACTATCAAGCTGTGCATCTACAGCTTCAAGAGCAGCCTTTGCATATGCTTCAACAGCAGCTTCTACTGTGCCCGCACCGATTTCTTCTTCGTACTTTTCATCGTCAAGAGTCTTAACAGCATCAAATGCAGTCTTGAAAGTGTTATATGCTGTCCAATAGCCGTTCATTTTTGCATCATCTGTAGATTCTTTATCTGCAGCAGCAATTGCATCGTTAGCATCGTCCATAAGTTTCTGAACATACTGTGCCTTTGTGATTTTAACGCCGTCAACCAGTTCAGTCTTATCTGTTGAGTTGTACTTGCTGAGGTCAACTGTAACTTTTTCCTGAACAAACTTCTTAGTTAAAGGAGCCTGTGTCTTATTTAAAGTGTCAGTCTTTGCTTCAACCAATGGTCCGAAAACAGCAACTGTGTTATAGTGCGCTGCAACGTTCGCTACTACAGATTTGTCCGGAGCAGTAGTTGTGTCTTCAAAACTGTTAAGTATGCTATCGATAGCTGCTTTCATTGCCTTATCAGCATCAGCGATAACTTCGTCGGCAGCCGCTTCGAGGGCAGCCTTCATGTACTTAGTGCCGTTTACAGTAGCGAATCCATCATCATCGTAAGTCAGTGAATTTACATACTGAGTCTTAACACTGTTGATGTAACCCAGCTGTGCAGTTTTTTCAGCAGTCAAAGCAGTTGCATAGTCATCAAGCGTATATGTTGTTGCCATTGCGCTTCCAAAGCTGAACGTGAACATAACAGCGATTACTAACAGCACTGTTAATAATTTTTTCATTTTTAGAATTCCTCCCTTTTTTAATTTTTGCTCATATTGTAAGGTCTTGTGAAAATGGACATAGTCCCACAACATATCACAATATGAAATAATTCCGTTATAGTTTACCAAAAGGTTTTCGACTTTGCAAGTGTTTTTTCTGTGAAAATCACTCTTTTCCGCGAGGATATCGCCCCGCTCCGCAAAGGCCCATGTCTCAACCTTTCACTAGTAACTCCGATATGAGGTGCAAAAGGTTACAAAAGTTACAAATTTTTTTTAGAAAAGACTGCCGATTCCTCAGCAGCCTCTGTGGTGTTTTCTTTTCATTATGTAATAAGAGTTTTTAATTTGCTGCGACTTTTGATTGCATTTAATAAGTTCTGTTTTTCTTTTTGCGGTATACTCTTACTGGATGTATCAATTATTTCTTCCATGATACTCATAAATTCCTCATATTTATTTTGTATATGAATATTTGCAATATATGTAGCCGCATCTTCGTATTTGAAATCAGATTCAGAACTCTCTGCCAGTTTTATTTTCAGTTCGCTTATTTGCTTTTTGCTGCCGATTATACATCTGGAATGCAAATCGGAATTCAGCATATTTTGTCTTTCTTTCGCTGACATAACCCCCTCCCAATCTGTCGTTCCCACTCTGGAATACATATTACCGACCAGCCACCCGAGCTTAGCTTTAAACTCGTCTGCCAATTCTATTTTCTTCGCCTTTAAGCATTCATCATAGTGTTCACCGCTCTTTAACGCAATAGACACTTTTAAGTAGACAACCATTGACTCCGGGAAATCCAAGGCATCCTCTTTATAAAGAAAAAAATATTCAGGCTCTGTATTGTTATATAGACGCTCAATTAGTTGATATGCCCGAGTTTTGTTTTTGTCATCCATCAATAAAAGCCCGTGATTTCTTTCGGCATACTTTTCTTTGATGAGGCTTCTCTCTAAAAAATCCGCATAGCTCCTGATAGCTGCCAGCGTAATGTACGGAGTTTTGCATTTTTTCCCATTCCTACGCACTAAATCACAACTTTGGGACAAAACCATAAAATATTTATATTGCTCGTTTAAGAAATACGGATGAACCTCTTTTAGAACTTGTGACAGTCCATCTGTCACTTCCAAAATATCCCCTTGGCAAAGTGCGTTTTTATCAGGCTCTGCTTTATATGTGAAATGAACATTTCTATCGATTTCATATCCTTTTGTTGTTATCTCCGAAGACATTAGTTGCCTCCTAACATTTTATTGACCTTCTGATATGTTTCTTGCATTCTTTTTTCCGCATAATTTACTTTTCTATAACCGGAAAACATCCTTCCGTCAGTTTCTTTACCGATTATTTTTATTGCTTCCTCTTGTTCCGGCCTGCTTTTCTGAGTTCCCCGATTGTTTGCCGGCATTTCTACAGTAATGCGTATATTTCTTCCAAATTCTATTTTGTCATGCTTCGTACTTGCCACTATTCTTCACCTTCCATTTCATATCCTAATCCACTTAAAATTTCTCTGCACTCTTTTATGAAACTCTTTACAAGCTCCAAAGTAAAGTTCGGACGGGACTCTTCTGCGATATGATGCTCGTTAAAACGTATCTGCAAATTATTATTTTCTAAATTAGAACTCATATTAATAAGTTTATTATTCCGCCTTAATGTTCTGCTGATTTGGGTTGAAACAATTACACATCCGTTATTTACAAGTGCCTCTGCATCCGCCATTGAGTCTATCACATCCGCAAACGCACTTACATTTTCTTCTACAAATTCAGCGTTTAATCCATATGCCGCAAATTGTGGCGTAGAGGCCTTTTCCAAAAAATTATTCAAATATTCGCATAAAGATTTCAATTCGCTTTCGCCTGTATCAGTTACAGAAAAAATCATGCTGCTCAGCCCCGGTGCAATTATGACACCGTCTGCCTTATAGCGAACCGTAAAATCTGTTCCTTGTCCACTAAGCCCTATTTCCATTTCTTCCTTCTCAAATACATTCTCCGCGATCCAATCCGGTTGACTATAGAGCTGGTTCCAATCACCAAGCAAAACTACATTTAGCGAATCATTTATAAATACCATTTTGGTCTCCTTTTCGTTATAAAACTTAGCAGCAACAAAGCATTTAAGTTTTTCTCAATTTTTAAATGCCTCTTAATTACTAAAATTATATGCTTCTTTTCTCTCTTTGTCAATTACATTTTTAGTATTTGCTTACATTTTTTACAAGCTATTTTTCGGCGTTTTGGCGAAGCCGTTTATTCTTACAGCCCCGTGTACCTGCCGCTGTTCTTGTATTTCTTGAGGATCTTCTCAGCGCGTTCATTGCGGCCGAGTTCTGCTTCACGCACCTTTTGCTCGTACGGCGTGAGTTTGTCGATGTCCTTAATGTGCTTGCGGACAGGCTTCGGCATCACGGCGAAGTAGATCAGTGGGGATATGAGCAGGCAGTCAACGAGAATCCATGCCAAAATCCCAAGCAAAACAATCACGCTGTCCCATTCGTTCATAGCTCCCATGGATGCGATTGTCACAAGCCCTATTATAAATACGAAGAAAGTAACATAAAGTCTCTCGAGTTTGCGGATTGCGCCGCTGAGCTGCTCATCGAACCATGTGGTCTTAAGGCTCTTTATCATATATTTCGCCAGTCTGAACTGGATGTTTGCAAGGTATACGCAGGCTTTGAAGTCGTCGAAGGTTGCTTTCTCAGGCGGGATTTCCACCGGATAAAGTTCGTCATTCATGTCCGCCGCAAAAATCTGCGCACGGATTGCCGTGCCTTCGCCCATGACGGAGTACTGCACCTTGTCGCCCGGCACGAATTCCATAACGATAAGCTGGCCCGGCGTCGCCATCTGTGTTTGGCCGCCGATTCCCACAACGAGGTAGCCTTCCTTACAATACAGAGCGTGTGTCACCAGCGGAAGCTTTGTTTCATATTCGGATGTCATGGTCTCTTTCTCTGATTTCGGGTATACGACATCAAGATACCCCTCGTTTCCTTTTCTGACCATGAGGTTAAAGTCTGTAATCTTGCCGAAGCTCTTGGTCTTCCATGCACCGTCAAAACGGTCCTGCTCGAGTTCCTTGAGTCTGACGACTCTTTCTCCCTCGTAGCTGAGCACGGTTTCGCCTTTAAGTACCATAAGCACTCTGTCGTAGTCCGGGAGCTTGGTGAAATCGGATTCCTCGACATCAACCGTAGCGGAGCTCAGTCTCCATACGAAATTCCTGTCGAGATAGCTGCTCTTTGCGGGATGAATCGCAAGCTGCGTCGTAGTTCCTCCCGACCATCTGCCTATCGAATAGTCCTGTTCTTTACAGACATAGTAGTTCATCGTTTTTCTCCTTTTCCTCTGCGGCCGCATTTATCACAGCACGCCATATGTGCATATTATTATATCATAGGAATGACCGGATTTTAACAAAAACTTGCAATACAGACCAAAATGTTCTATAATTGTGGGAGTTTTATTAGCAGTTTATTAGCATTTTCTTAGCGCCATGTGCGTTAGGAGTACATAATAGGAGAACATAATATATGTATAGAAGTGATGGATATCGTGTCAAGGGCAATGACCCGATGTATGAAATCGTCCCGCACATCATGCCCCAGCGGTATGATGCTTCCAACTCGATTAAGGTAAATATCGACCTTGAGCCGATTCAGGATTACATAAGGCAGTGCCGCCGCCGCGGTGTAAGCATCTCTCACATGAGCATCATCATTGCCGGATATCTGCGGCTGGTTTCGCAGAATCCTTATTTGAACCGTTTCGTTATGAACAAGAAAATTTATGCGCGCAATCATTTCTGCGTTTCGTTCGTAACGCTTACTCCGGGGGCCGAGTCGGACACGGTGAGCAAGTTATATTTCAACTTGGATGATACGCTTGATATCGTCAACGACAAAATCAACGCAGCTATCGATCGTGCAAAAAATCTCAAGGGCCCGAATTCCATGGATAAACTTGCCGCAAAGCTCTGCAGGACGCCGTTCCTTCTGACTTTCGGCATCGGTTTTCTGAAGCTGCTTGACAAGTTCTTCACTCTGCCGATGAGCATTGTTGACGCAAGCCCGTTCCATACATCACTTTTTGTTACCAATCTGGCTTCCATCCGAACCAACACCATCTACCACCATCTGTATGAGTTCGGTACGACCGGTGTTTTCGTATCAATGGGGCAGCCGATGAAGAAGATTGTGAAGAATGGTGAGACGGTCGAGGAGAAAAAAATCATGGAGCTTGGAATCGTAACCGACGAGCGAATCGCAAACGGCCACTACTACGGGTGCTGCTTCAAAGAGCTTTCTCGTTACTACAAGAATCCGGCGCTGCTGGAAACTCCACCGGAAACAATCGTCAAGGATCCGCATGTGCGCAAGAAAAATCCGAAGTGGATATTGAAATAAACTTACAAAACAGGGTGTCCGAATGGAATTCGGACACCCGTTTTAGATTAATCTTATCGTTAATTCTTATTCTTCAAAAATCTTTGTTTTCCTCAGCACCCGGTACAAAATAATGCCGAGCACGCCGCAGGAGAGAATTTCGCCGATTCCCACCGTCAGCATGAAGTACCAGTAGGTACCTTCGGCTCCGTACACAACCTGCAGCACCTTTGGTACAATTAGTGCATTAGCCGCAATCGGGAATGCAGGCCCCGCATACGGATATTTTCTTCCTATATAGTATGTGCCGAGTGCTCCCAAAGTTGTTGCGAGTGTTCCGAACGCAACATCCCACAGTGCACAGCCTGTGGCAAGATTTGCAACCGCGCAGCCCACCGCAAGCCCCGGAATCGCTGCCGGGGTAAATACCGGAAGGATTGTCAGCATCTCGGAAAGCCTGAGCTGAATCACGCCGCTGGCAAGCCCCGCAAAATTTGAAATTATGGTGAGCATCACATACAGTGCCGCAATAAGCGACGCCTGCGTAAGATATAATGTATTATTTTTCATGGTTTAGTTTACCTTCCAAAAATCTTCTTCTGTATTTGAGCACGGCATAGTCGCTGATTCTGTTTACATAGATCGGGTCAAAGATGCCGCCCACCATTCCGACCAGGAAAAATCCCTGTACGAACTTGGTGTATATCATTTCTGCGGACAAAGCCGCCGCGGCGCGCTTCATCTGGTCCTCCTTGCTGATGTTCCAGTCTCCCTCGCCTATAAAATCTCCGTTCAGCACGATTCCGTGAATGTCACTGTTAAGCGCCGCATCCTTTTGCATAAACTCATCCTCGTCACACATCGCGGCTTCGATGATTTTGAGGATGAAGATTTTTTCTTCGTCGGAGCGGTATTCATAGCCGTAGCTGAGTGCGATTTCGTACACACTCTTGAGCACCATCGCTATGAAAACAGGAATGTCCGGGATTGCAGAGCCTGCGATTCCCATTCCCACGCCTTCCACGCTTGAGATGAGCAGGTTGAGGCCTTTGGCGGATTTTGCCTGCTTAGTGAAAGTCTTCGCCGCCCGCCTGCTGTCGGAGATTTCGGAGGCATATGTGTTCACCTTAAAATCGGTTTCTTTCTTTTCTTTGTTGTATGTTTTTTCGATTATGCCTGTTCCCTTTTCGAACACGACCGCAAAAGCCTTATAAAAAGCAGCATTAAGCGTTCCACTGAGTTTCTTCGGCACAACCTTGTCAAGTTTCTGCATCAGCACGGATGTCGGGCCTTCTTTCCTCCTATGCGTAAATCTTGCCTCTTTCTTTTGCAAATCAATCCATTCTTTTTCCCATGGTGTTTTTTTCGTTGTAATCGCCATATCAATTTCCCCCATTACCGAAAGTATATCACGGCTTGTGCATAAAAACAAGAACCCGACTGATGAGTCGGGGTCTCGATTTTGCTAAACATATCCGTTGTTCTTAAGAAACGTTTTAATATTGCTTCTTACTTTCATCACCGATCTGCCGGGCTCCCGGGAATGAACGCCCCTGGCTACTGCACCGCTTCCGCAGACATAGCAGCAAATCGCTTTTGAGTATGTTTTGTGTCGTTTCTTCATAGCTTTGAGATACTTGGCAGCGATTTCAATGCTGACATCTGCCTTGTATAAATCCGACGGCTTATAGCCGTATCGCTTCGCAAAGGAATCTCCGCATTGCATCATTCCTTTGTATCCGTAGCGGCTCTTTGCCTTTGCACGGAAGTTGCTCTCGCGGAGTGCAAGCCCCATGAGAACTTTCGGATCTATATCGTGTTTTTTGCCGGACTTAATGAAATAGCCGGCGAGTGTAATTGACCATTGTTTGCTTAGCTTTCGGTTCTTGCTGCGAATATATCCGGCAAGTCCTTTCTGATATTTTGATATCTTCTTTTTAGTCGGTTTCTTTACCTTGTCTTTGTCCTTATCCTGATCCTTCGTGTCGGCCGGTTCTACGTTCTCACCTGTTTGGTCGTTTCCGCTGTTCTGACCGCTTTCAGAATCATTCGTGTTCGGTGCTTGTTCTTGTTCCCCGGTACTGCCTATTTCTCCGGTGCCTGCCGGCTCGGCCGTCTGCTGCTCCGTCTGAACTCCGGTGGTTACCTGATCCAAATCAGCGTAAACCGGAACTGCCGAACATGCAGCCACTGCCAATGCCATAAGCACTGCAATGAGTTTTTTAAACATAATATTTCCTCTTTTCAAAATAGTATCTGCGGACGGGTTTCTCCCGCAGACTTTTCCATTATACCCGAAAATGTTGAAATTGTCCAGTTTTTCACTATTTCTTCACAAAAGAGTATGTCCGGCTGCACCAAATTTTATTCAATTATTTAACAATTTTGTATAATTCGTCTGGTCCCGGAGGGCCAATTTGGGTTTGTTTTCCGCCTTCACAAATGGATAAACCTTCCTCTTTCGGAACGATTTTTCCTATCTGCGCTGCGGGTATTCCCTGTGCCGCAAGTTCCCTGATGATTTCCTCTTTTTTGTCTTCTTCTGTCATTATAAGCATTGAGCCGCTGGAAATCAGTCTAAGCATGTTGATGTCGTAATGTTCGCAGATTCTGCGTGTCACATCGTCTGCAGGTATTGCTTCGGCATCAAGGCGTGCTCCGGTTCCTGCGATGCTGCACATTTCCCATACAGCTCCGAGAATACCGCCTTCCGTCACATCGTGCATGCCGTGCGTGCCGATACGCCCTGCTATGATTCCGTCTTTGACAACGCTGACCTTCGAGAGAAGCGATTTTGCGTGTTCGAGTTCCTCGCCGCTCAAAACTTCTCTGAGTTCCTCTTCATAGTCACAGGCAATTATGCCTGTTCCCTCAATTCCTGCCGTCTTAGTCATAAGGATGGCATCTCCCGGTTTTATCTCGGAAGCCGATGCCGATTGACCTTTGAAGCCTCTGCCGACTGCGGTCGATACGATCACCGGACGGTTTACGGCTTTGGTGATTTCCGTGTGTCCGCCTATGATTTCGATGTTGCATTCCGCCGCTGTCTCAGCAGCTTGTCCCATAATGTGGGTGATATCCTCTTCGGTCGTTCCTTCCGGCAGCATCACCGCCAGCAGAATCCCAATTGGTTCTATCCCATTTGAGGCGATATCGTTTGCGGATATATGTATGCAAAGCCTGCCGATGTCATTCACTGACGCCGTAATCGGGTCGGTTGACATCACGCACTCATACTCGCCGAAATCAATTGCCGCGCAGTCCTCTCCGACTCCGGCATGCACAAGCACCTCCGGTCTTTTGCATTTTATTCTGTTGATAACCGCCTTTGAAAGCAGCGCGTTGTCTAATTTTCCGACTTTCAGCATGTTATTATTCTCCTATCTTTTGAAAAGCCCGGAACACTTTTCGTATTCCGGGCCGGGTTGTGGTGGAGATGGCGAGAGTCGAACTCGCGTCCGAAAGCATTTCCACAGGACTTTCTCCGAGCGCAGTCAATGTTTTAAAATTTCGCCTCCGTGGCCGCCCATTAACATGCTGCCATGTCGGCTATCTCGTTGTTCCCTGCGAGGTACCGAGAACTCCCTGCAGGTTTTCCCGTATAGTCGACGC
>ULJH01012173.1_pt1 | contig 11460 bp, 10 predicted proteins | sample 1950781 | NCBI WGS metagenome assembly ULJH01 (sample SAMEA4835462, study PRJEB28245) | human gut metagenome | biome: gut microbiome; material: fecal sample | place: Denmark | collected 2008 | reverse complement strand
CAGGAATGCACATACCCTCCTACAAATAAACAAACGAACAACAAAACAATATGATAAAACTCGGCGACTACAATAAAATGACTGTCGTTAAGGAGGTTGACTTCGGTATCTACCTCGACGGCGGCGACGAAGGAGAGATACTCATGCCTAAGCGCTATGTGCCCGAAGGCACGAAGCCAGGCGACGAGCTTAACGTGTTCGTCTACCTCGACCAGGACGAGCGCCCCGTAGCCACTACGGAGACGCCGCTGTGCAAGGTGGGCGACTTCGCCTACCTCGAAGTGTCGTGGGTGAACGAGTACGGCGCATTCCTCAACTGGGGCTTGATGAAAGACCTCTTCTGCCCGTTCCGCGAGCAGAAGAAGCGCATGCAGAAAGGCGAGAGCTACATCGTGCATGTACACATCGACGAGGAGAGCTACCGCATCGTGGCATCGGCAAAGGTGGAGAAATACTTCGCAGAGCGCCACCCGTTCTACAACCACGGTCAGGAGGTAGACCTGCTGGTGTGGCAGAAGACGGAGATGGGCTTCAAGGTAATCATCGACAACTGCTACCCGGGACTGGTCTACGAGGATCAGGTGTTCCGCTATCTGCACACCGGCGACCGCGTGAAGGGCTACATCGGCACCGTGCGTCCCGACGGAAAGATCGACGTAACGCTGCAGCCTACCGGACGACAGCAGACACTCGACTTCGCCGACACGCTGTTGCAGTACCTCAAGGAGCACGGCGGCAAGTGCGACCTGGGCGACAAGAGCGACGCTGAGGACATCAAGCGACGCTTCCAGGTGAGCAAGAAGGTGTTCAAGAAAGCCGTGGGCGACCTCTATCGCCAGCGACTCATCAGCATCGCACCCGACGGACTGACGCTCAACTAACGGTCAGCAAGACTTAATGCCAGAAACAATGAAACCAAACTATCTACTAATCGTCAGAGAAGCATGCGCAAAACGCATCTCAACATTCGCCTGTAGGACATGCGCTACGCTTCTCGCCGCACTCGTCGTGTCTGTTCTGAGCGTAGGGTGCGGCGGAAGAAGCGCGTCCGCCACAGACGACACCGACTCGGCACGCATCAATCGCCTGCGACAGATTGACGACTCGGTGATGACCTTCGCGCCTTCCACACAACGAATCATCGACGAGGGCATACGCACAGCGCCCGACAGCATCACAGCCTACGAATACCGACTGCGCGAGGCACGCTTCTTCTCGCTCAGCGACAGTCCGGAACGCTCCAAGAACTGCATCGACAACATTCTGCGCTTCGCCAGCGAACAACGCAAGAAGAAACTTAGCCGAAAACAGACACTCCGACTCAACTCGCTCGTAGCTGGTGCGTACAATTGCCGCGCTGTCTACTACCACAACTTCCACCGCAACAAGGAACAGGCTATAGAGCTATACCGGTCGGCTTACGACCTGCTCGCCAACAGCGACGCTAAGCACAATATGCCCAACGTGTGCGCCAATCTCGCCGACGCCTACATTCAGAACAACGAGATTCCGAAGGCGGCGCAGTGGTACCGCCGCGCGCTCTTCCTCGTCGACTCGCTCTCGCTGCCCGAGAAGGAGAACATTACGCTCTACATGGGACTGGCGCAGATATACCTCTCGCTGCACGACTTCGACACCGCACTACATTATTATAAGGCTACGGAGAACTACTTCCAGATGATGTCGCCGTCAATGCAGGCTTACTTCCTAAACAACTTCGGCAACTACTACTATTTTCTGAAAGACTACCCGCAGGCGCTCAAGATGTTCCTGCGCATGAAGCGCACCATAGAGCGCCACGGCATGCAGAACAACTTCGACATGTATCAGTGCAAGGTGAACCTCGCCGACGTCTATCTGAACATGGACAGCATAAGTCGCTCGCAGCAGTGCCTCGACGAGGTTGAGCCTTACTTCCGCAAGAGGCACGACCTCACGGCGCTCCACTACTGCAAGACAATACGCATCGGCATAGCCACCCGAACGGGCAACACCGCCGCGGCTCAGCGCATAATAGACTCCAAAGACGAGACAGAAAACCACCCCGTGCAATACTCGCTCGCCAACCTGCGCAACATCTATCTGCAACGCTACTACGAAAAGGTGGGCGACTACCGACGGGCTTACACGCTGATGAACGAAATCAGCGAATACAACGACTCGCTCGAACACAACCACTCGAACATGCGTTCTGCCGAAATCATGGCGCGATTCACAAGCGACACGCTGAAGCTGCACCACGACCTCACAATAGAGCACAAGAACGCCACAATCGAGAAGACACAGAAGCAGCTGCTGCTCAGCATTGCCATCGTACTGCTGCTCATGCTGCTCTTCGCGCTATGGATAATGCGCAGCAAACGCAAGCAGATGAAGGCGCAGATGGACATCATGAACCTGCGTCTGAACATCGTGCGCAACCGCATCTCGCCTCACTTCGTGTTCAACGTGCTCAACAACAAGATTGTTAACGCCGGACGCGTGGACGACACCGAGCTGCTCGACCTCACACGCCTTATCAGAACCAACCTCGACATGTCGCGACAACCCGCCGTGAAGCTCGCCGAGGAGCTCGACTTCGTGGAGAAGTACATACGCGTTGAGCGCTTCATGCTGGGCGACGACTTCGCTTGGCACATCAATGTGGCGGCAGACGTAGACCGTGAGAAGGTGCTCGTGCCGTCTATGTTCCTGCAGATTCTCACCGAGAACGCCATCATACACGGTCTGAAGGGATGGGATGGACACAAGGAACTCACCATCGAAGTGCACCGCGAACAGCACACTACAGTCATCAACGTGAGCGACAACGGACCCGGCTTCTCCACCTTCAACGGCACGTTCAAGAAGAAGACCGGACTGGGCATCATTGCGCAGACCGTAGCCATAAACAACGAGCATAACAAGAACAAGATACGCTTCGAGATAACGAACATAGAGCACGACGGAAACGTCTGCGGATGCCGTGCAACGGTGCGCGTGCCCGACGGAGTGAAGTTCCTGTAACAGTAAGCTGAATAGAAACGCAACTAAAAAAAGAAAGACTTATGATGAGATTTGTAATTGTCGACGACGACAAAGCGGCTGCCAACGCCCTCGCAAAGAAGCTCGCAGCGTATGACGAGACCGAGTTGTGCGGCATAGCCATGAACGGACTCGACGGACTGCGCATGATAAACGAGACACGACCCGACGTGCTGTTCCTCGACATCGAGCTGCCCGACATCTCGGGCATAGAGTTTCTGGAGCACGTCAACTGTCTGCCGCAATACAAATGCCGCACGGTGATGTACACCGCGCACGACCGCTTCATGCTCTCGGCGTTCCGCAACAAGGCGTTCGACTACCTGATGAAGCCTATCGACGACACCGAGCTGCGCAACATCGTGCGACGCGTCTGCATAGAGATGGCTGGTGCGCCCAACTCCGTCTATAACTACGCCGAGACGAGAGGCGAAGCCGAACTGGAGGAAGCCGCTGACGAAGCCTTCGACGACGAAACTACCATCGGCGACCCTGCCAACGGCATCGCCTGCCGCAACGACGGCAAGTTCATCGTCTACACCAACTCCGTCGACTTCCGTCTTGTGGACATACGCGAGATTGGTGTGCTTGCCTACAACCACGATCTGCGCGTATGGGAGCTGACCCTCGCCCACCAGAAGACGCCGATACGCCTGAAGCGCAACGTGAACAGCGACATGCTGCTCGCGCTGAACAGCCAGCTGGTGCGCGTGAGCCAGAAACACATCATCAACATCGGCTATCTCATGGAGGTGACGAACAACACCTGCCGCTTCTATCCGCCGTTCGACAAGGTGGAGGACGTGAAGGTAGGACGCCTGTTCCGCAAGAAACTCATCGACCAGTTCTGTAACCTATAAACAACAAAAGGCAGAAATACGCAATGTATTTCTGCCTTTGTTTTTCTTGTTGTCTGACGGGTGATTACTCAGCTGAAGGAGCAACAACGCGACGCTCAGCGATACGTGCCTTCTTACCAGTAAGGTTACGGAGGTAGTAGAGCTTAGCGCGACGTACCTTACCGTGCTTGTTCACCTCGATGCTGTCGATGTTCGGCGACTCGATAGGGAAGATACGCTCTACACCTACAGTACCTGACATCTTACGAACAGTGAAACGCTTCTTGTCTCCGTGACCAGAGATCTTGATAACTACACCACGGTAGAGCTGAATACGCTCCTTTGAACCCTCGATAATTTTGTAAGCGACTGTGACTGTGTCACCTGAACGGAACTCAGGGAACTTCTTGCCGGTTGCAAATGCTTCTTCAGCAACTTTAATTAAATCCATTTTCTTTTGATAATTAAATTTGTTTATCGTTCTCGCGCAACATAATCGGGCTACTCATCTTCCCGTCATCGGTTACGCCGAAAAGCGAGTGCAAAGTTACGACTTTTTATCCGTTCAGCAAAATTTTATCAGAAATAATGAGTATCTTTGCACTACGTTTATATAAAGTTTAACATAACACCATCAAAATCAAAACTTGCATATAATGAACAGATTACACACAATAAGCATCTCGGCAGCAGCCGTTCTGGCGCTTGCCTTTGCTTCGTGCTCTACAGCTCAGTATCGTGTAGCGTCGGTGGAACGCAGCCGCATACTTATCGACTCGCGTTACGACAACAGCACCGACCCTGAAGTGGTAAGAACCAACAACGCCTTGCTCGAACGCAAGAAGCTGGTGGACGCAGAGATGAACCCCGTGCAGGGTCATGCTGCAGAAAATCTCTGGGTGAAGCGCCCCGAGAGTCCGCTCTCAAACCTTCTCGCCGACATACTCGTGTGGGGCGGCGCAAAGTTCAACGAGCAGCCCGACTTCGCCGTGTACAACATGGGCGGCATACGCGCGGCGCTGAGCAAGGGCACCGTAACGCGCGGCAACATTCTCGACGTGGCGCCGTTCGACAACAAGATTTGCTTCCTCACGCTCAGCGGTGCCGACGTGCTTGAGCTGTTCGGGCAGATAGCTATGCGCCACGGCGAGGGACTGAGCCACTCGCTGCGCCTCACGGCAACGGCTGACGGCAAGCTCGTCTCTGCCACTATCAACGGAAAGCCGGTAGACCCCAACGCTAAGTATCGCGTGGCTACGCTCGACTATCTTGCGCAGGGCAACGACCACATGGAGGCGTTCCGCAAGAAGACCGACGTGGTGTCGCCTACGGGCGAGGAGAACAACGTGCGACACATCATTGAGCAGTATTTCAAGGCTGCCGACGCTAAGGGCGAGGCTGTGAGCTGCGCCGTAGAAGGACGCATGAAAATCGTTAAAGAGTAAAAAAGTAAAAGAGTAAAAGAGTAAAAGTTAGGAAACATATAAAAGAACCTATGAAACGATACATATATATTATAGCCATTGCGCTTGCCACATCGCTCAGCGCGGCAGCACAGAAAACCATAGAGATTCTGCACACCAACGACACGCATAGTTGCATCATGCCGCTCAACCCCAACCTCGCCGACACGCTCGTGGCTGGCAGAGGCGGATTCATACGCCGCATGGAGATGATACGCCAGGAGCGTAAGGCTAACCCCGACGTGCTCGTCTTCGACTCGGGCGACTTCTCACAAGGCTCGCCCTACTACACTCTGTTCAAGGGTGAGGTGGAGACCGAACTGATGTCGGCAATGAAGTACGACGCCGTGACGATAGGCAACCACGAGTTCGACTTCGGCTTGGAGAACATGGCTAAAATCTTCCGCGCAGCAACCTTCCCCATCGTCTGCGCCAACTACGACTTCACGGGCACAGCCGTAGAAGGACTCACCAAACCGTACATCATACTGAAGCGAGGCGGCGTGCGCATCGGCGTGTTCGGCGTGTCGCCGAAGCTCGACGGACTCGTTGACGCCACAAAGTGCGTAGGCGTGAAGTATCTCGACCCCGTAGCCATAGCCGACAAGGTGGCTCACGAGCTGCGCCACAACAAGAAGTGCGACGTCGTGATATGCCTCTCCCACCTCGGATGGAGCATGGAGAACGACGTTGACGACGAGGAGATGCTCGCCAAGAACCACGACATAGACATCGTACTCGGCGGACACTCGCACACCTACTTCACCGAACTGAAGTATGCGCCGAACGCCGACGGCAAACTCATACCCGACGACCAGAACGGCAAGCACGCCGTGTTCGTAGGCAAAATTAAACTCACGCTGGAGAGAAAATAAATGTTAAATGTAATACCTATTTGTAGGTATATCAAAGAAAAACACTACCTTTGCAACTACTACAAATGTAGGTATCGACTGAAATAATAAACATTTAACAATAACAATTTAAATATTAAAGATTATGGCTTACGTAATTGGTGACGACTGCATCGCATGCGGTACATGTATTGGCGAGTGCCCGGTAGAGGCTATCTCAGAAGGCGAAAAGTATTCAATCAACCCTGACCTCTGCACAGAGTGTGGCACATGCGCAAGCGTTTGCCCGCAGGAGGCTATCAGCCTTGGCGAGTAAGGATTTGATTTTCGATAAATCAGACATAATGGTCGGTTGGCTCAACGCTAACCGACCATTTTTTTTCGTTCTGCATTGTTACCGTGGCGTGGTAACGACATTACCGCATAGCTGTAACGCTGTTACCGCAGCGCGGTAATGATGTTACCGTAGTGCGGTAATCAATAACTTGAAGTGATAATAAAGCGTTACATCATCAGCTTTATTCCGTTGCACACTTGTTTATGTGCCAACTAATGAGTAACTTTGCGTTACGATTCATCAATGACAAAAGAAATCTAAAACAACTAATTATAAACAACTAAAAAACCAAAGCATTATGATTAAACATCTACGCTTTTTCATGCTAAACCTGCTCGTGCTCGTAAGTGCGGCGGTTATGGCACAGAACCAGGCAGTGTGGAAGTCGCTGACTTTCCCTGACGAGAACAAGGAAGAAAACAAATGTAGCGCCTACACTACAACATGGACAGCCAAGATTGGCGACGACACATGGAGCGTGAGCAACTTCAACAACAACAATTGGAGCTGGACTCACATCAGATGCGGACGCAAGAAGACCGCTTCTACAGCGTCTATCGTGAACGACGCCGCTTTCACAGAGGCTGTCACCAAGGTGGTTGCAAACATCAGCGAGGCAAAGCAACTGGACAAGGTGAACTCTGTGAATCTTATCGTTGCCAAAGACCAGGCTTGCAACGACATTGTAGAGACTGTTGCAGGCAGCTTCGGCGAAGGAACATCATTCTCAGGCGACCTTACATTCAACGTTACTGCTCCTGCAAAGAACCTCTTCTACAAGCTGGTTTTCGACATGGAGGGCGGCTCTGGCAATGGTTTCATCCATGTTGACGGCATCGACTACTACACCGCCACTTCCGCAACAAGCACATCGCTCACCTTCGGCGCAGACGTAGACGGCAAGACATTCGTCGTGCGCCAGGGCGAGAGCTTCGCCGACAAGACCGCTACCGTCACCCCGGCTGACGCTAAAGGCTCTATCAGCTACGCAAGCGACAACGAGGAGGCTATCAGCGTAGACGCTACTACCGGCGCCGTTTCGTTCCTCGCTTTCGGCAAGGCTACCATCACAGCCACATTCACACCAGAGGAAGGCTACCTCGGTTCGTCGGCTTCTTACACCATCGCATACCGTCAGGCTGCCGACCCTACAAAGGTGATCTTCGACTGCAACGAGGGCGCTTTCGACAGCTTCGGCAATGAGAACAAATACAAGGAGGGCGAGTTCGACTTCGTTGACCTCAACGGCGACAACTACACCTTCACCGTACACAACGCTATGCGCAACAACTACGACGGCGGCTTGCAGCTGAAGAAAAACTCTCCTTCGGACGCTACACAGCAGGGCTACGCCATCTCGCCTGCGTTCGGCAAGTTCCCGAACGGCTACCGCGTAACAGTGAAGTACAAGGACCAGAATGCGCCCGAACTCGAATGTACAAACCATGCAGAAGATGTAGCCGTATTTGACGACGCCAACGGCACAATGTATATGGACGTGCCGTTCGCCGACGGCGTGTTCAAGCTCTCAGGCGCAAGTCAGGTGGCTTACGTACAGAGCATCGAGCTTACTCCGCTCGCAAAGAAGGAGACCACAACAATGACGTTCCCGAAGGAGGAGTACAACCTCAGCGACATCAACGCCATCCGCAACTTCAGTTCGCCGAAGGCTACCGTGAAGGGCGAGAACGGCGAGGCTATCGAGGGTCTCAAAATCGTCTACACTTCAGACAACGAGGCCCTCGCTTATGTTGACGAGAACGGCGTAGTATGGCTCGACGACAAATTGGCTGGCACAGCTACCATCACAGCCTATTTCTACGGCAACGAGAAGTATGAGGCTTGCCAGGCTTCTTACAAGATTAACGTAATAAAGAAGAAAGACCCGCAGCCCGTAACAATGACATTCCCGCAGGACGTCTACACCTGCTACACCGACGAGGCTCCGCTCTTCGACGGCTTCAAGCCGACCATCAAGAACGCAGCTGGCGAGGTGCTCAACCTCCCCGTTACATACACAAGCAGCAACACCGACTTCTGCATGATTATGAACGGCACCCTGCTGCTCTCGCAGACACCGGGCGAAGTGACCATCACAGCCAAGTTCGCCGGCAACGACGACTATCTGCCTGCCGAGGCTTCGTACCTTATCAAGGTGATAAAGAGAGAGAAGGCTGACGCTGGCATCGCTTTCGAGGAGACAATGCTGATGATAGACCTCGCAAAGAAGACAATGACCGCTGAGGAGCTCGGCTTCAAGAACCCGAACAACCTCGCCGTTACATACTCTTCTAACAAGACCGACGTTGCTGAGGTAGACGCCGAGGGCAATGTGACGCTGAAGAAGGCAGGTCGCGTGAACATCGACGTTACGTTCGCAGGCAACGACGAGTACAAGGCTGCCACAGCATCTTGCACACTCATCGTGAACGACTACCGCAACACACCTAAGCTCGCGTTCGACCAGGAGGAGTACACAGCCAACATGCGTGAGGGCAACACCTTCAGCGGTGCTACACTCTACAACGAGTCGGAGGTGGCTCCGCTCACATACACCAGCTCTAACGAGGAGGTGGCAGAGGTGGCTGCCAACGGCGTTGTGATCCTGCGCAGCACGGGCGAGACAACGATCACCGTATGGTTCGCTGGCGACAACGACTTCAAGGCTACTTCGGCTTCATACAAGCTCACAGTTATCGACGAGGTGGTTGACGGCATACAGAACATCACCATCGACAACATGCCTGAGGATGCAAAGGTATACAACCTCAACGGACAGCGCATGAACGCAAAGGCTCTGAAGAGCGGCGTCTATGTAGTGAACGGCAAGAAGGTTGTGCTGAAGTAAACCGAAGCAATACATTAAAGGCTAACTATAGGAGGCTACGGCATTCTTGCCGTAGCCTTTGCCATATATAGTGCAGATAACGTTCAACTGTTTATCGCTGAAATGCGCACACACTATTGACATATATCAAAAAATTGAGTATTTTGATAACAAAAGCGCAAGAAACACACGCAAAAATTTGGCAATATGCCTCAAAATCAATATCTTTGCAATGTTTTTCATGGTATTAGATTTAAGGTTAACAAAGGTTGGGACTCGGCGGAGCCCCTTTTTTGTGCCCATACGTTACGTAAGCAACTTTTTAGTGTACATTTTGCAACATTACTTGCAGGATAAATATCATTTTACTATATTTGCAGTCAGATATAAACCACTTTAGTAACTAAACAAGGATATTTGCTTATGGAAAAACTTTACTCGACGCTGATCTTAGCAGCAATGTTCGCCACTGGAGCAATGGCACAGAGCGAAACACAACTCATAACAAAGCCTGCAGAGGGCAAGACAATCAACCTCTACCGCACGACAACCGGCTTCGAGTCGGTCTACTACTACGGCATTCCGCATAAGAGCACGGGCGACTGGCAGCGTCTGGTCTTCGGCAACGACGACGCCGTGTATCTCGAAAACCCGATAAACTCACTCTACACGAAGACATGGATAAAGGGCTACCGCGCAGAGGGCGACACCATCGCCTTCCAGCTGCCACAGCCGATATACGCCGAGGAGGACGTCTTCTCGGGCGACATGGTGTACGGCTATCTCTACCGTCTGCACCCCGAAACCGTCGACGAGAAGAACACCTTCCGACCCAACGAGGGCGAAGCTAACCAGCTGCTGAAGTACGTATGGCGCAACGACTCGCTCATCATGGTGATGCCCAAGACCGAGATGATAGGCATGTGCCGCGCCAACGGCAACTGGACAAGCTACGCCGAGGCAACATACAAGGCTGTGAAGCTCGACAACAACACGGCGGCACCCTCAGACGCAGCAACCGTGCAGGACGGACTGATGCTCTACATGGACGTAGAAGGTCAGTCGCAGCTCTACCCCGTGAAGTACGCCTTCGACGGCGACGACGTATACCTCGGCGACCTCTCGGCGAACATCAAGGGACTCTGGATAAAGGGCAAGAAGGACGGCACGACAGTCACCTTCCCCCCGACATCGTACATCGGCATCGACACCACAACGGCTTGCTACATGTACGCCTCGTCGGCTGTGATGGGCAAGGGAGTGGACGAGATGGGCACCGAGTTCGACAAGGCGTGCCTCAGCACCGAACCGCTCGTCTTCACCTACGACGCCGAGAACAACGCGCTCAGCACGAAGGGCATCATGATGATTCACAAGAGCGTGGACGACGACCGCAGCACTAACATCTTCGACACCTACCGCTATGCGCTCATCAACGCATGGGACAAGCGCCCGGCTGCACCGCTGCCGCCGAAGCTCACCGCCTTCCAGCCGTACGACCCTAACCCGTGGGGAGGCCCCGGCGGCTTGCAGTTCACGCTGAGCTACTACTCGTCTGACTTCAACTATCTCGACCCGTCGCACCTCTACTATAACCTTTACATCGACGACGAGTTGGTTACGTTCTCGCCCGACGACTACAAGAATCTGGAGACGGAGATGACAGATGTGCCCTACTCGTTCAGCGACCAATACGAGTTCTACAAGTACGACGAGAACAACCGCACCATCTACTTCTACAAGGACGTGAAGAAGAAGATTGGCATGGAGGCTGTCTACGTAGACGGCGACCTGCGCTTCGGTTCGGGCATCACCGAGTACTATCCGAACGGCGACCCGACGGGCGTGGATATGACCGAGGCTACGGTGAAGCAGATAAAGAGCGTCGACTTCTACGATCTCTCTGGTCGCAAGCTGAGCGCACCTGCAAAGGGCATCTGCATACGCACCATAACATACACCGACGGATCGAAGGCGTCAAGAAAGATTGTGAAGTAAAAGTTCTTCACAGCGACATAAATAGTAGCGGAGGTGAAAGCCTCCGCTGCACTAAGTCTGACACTAATAAGTATAGTTAGTATCGCTGGTTGCTGCGGAGGCCGGAGACCTCCGCTAC
>ULJH01012846.1_pt1 | contig 11477 bp, 8 predicted proteins | sample 1950781 | NCBI WGS metagenome assembly ULJH01 (sample SAMEA4835462, study PRJEB28245) | human gut metagenome | biome: gut microbiome; material: fecal sample | place: Denmark | collected 2008 | reverse complement strand
TATATTTTAATAATATATATCAATATAAAAATATAAAAAATAAAACAAATAATAAAGGATTTAAGCTATGTTTCGCGATGATTTAATGATAAATCTCCATATTATGTTTAAATCCTCTTTTTTAGTTGAAGTATTTTCATTTTAGTGGTATAATGATATATCTATGAGTATAAGTAAAAGTAAAGAAAAAAGGGAGATAATATGAGTTTAGAAGAGAAAACAAATGGGCAGTATGATGCCGCCCAGATACAGGTTCTTGAGGGTCTTGAAGCAGTAAGAAAAAGACCCGGCATGTATATCGGAAGTACAGGCCCAAAGGGACTTCATCATCTCGTATATGAAATCGTTGATAATAGTATAGATGAAGCTCTTGCAGGTTACTGCAAGACGATTCATGTTACCATTCAGAGTGATAATTCCATTATGGTGGAAGACGACGGAAGAGGTATGCCGGTTGATAAACATCCGAAGATGGGAATTCCGGCGGTGGAAGTTATTCATACCGTTCTTCATGCCGGAGGTAAATTCGGCGGAGGAGGATATAAAGTATCCGGAGGACTTCACGGTGTAGGTGCTTCTGTTGTAAATGCACTTTCCACACATATGGAAGTTGAGATAAAGAGAAACGGAAAAATTTATAAACAGAGTTACGAAAAAGGAAAAACGGTATCTAAGCTTGAAATTATAGGCGAATCAAGAAAAACAGGCTCAAAAACAACCTTTTGGCCGGATCCGGAAATCTTTGAGACAACTGTGTTTGATTTTGATGTGCTTGAACACAGACTCAGGGAAATGGCTTTTCTTAACAAAGGAATTAAAATTGTATTTAAGGATGAGCGCGAAGGAAAAAAGAGAAGCGAAACCTACCACTATGAAGGCGGTATTAAGGAATTTGTAACATTCCTTAACAAAAACAAAGATCCGCTTCACCAGGATGTAATTTATTTTGAAATAATTAAGGAAAATTGCGAAGTCGAAGTAGCGATGCAGTATACGGACAGCTACAGCGAGCTGATTTTAGGTTACGCAAATAATATCAATACGACTGACGGCGGTACGCATATCGTCGGATTTAAGAGTGCTCTCACAAGGGTTTTTAATGATTACGGAAAGAAATCAAAAGTGTTAAAAGATAACGACACATTAAGCGGAGAAGATGTAAGAGAAGGTTTAACGGCTATTGTATCGGTTAAACTTTCCGAACCGCAGTTTGAAGGTCAGACAAAGGCAAAACTCGGAAACTCCGAAATCCGTGGATTTGTTGAAACTTCAATGAACGAAAACCTTACAGCTTTCCTTGAAGAAAATCCGGCTCAAGCAAAGATAATTATCGAAAAGTGTATTAAAGCAGCAAGGGCAAGAGAAGCGGCAAGAAAAGCAAGAGATTTAACCAGAAGAAAAGGAGCACTCGAAAGCTTTTCTCTTCCGGGCAAGCTCGCAGACTGTTCAGAAAAAGACCCGGCTCTTTCAGAAATCTTCCTCGTCGAGGGTGATTCCGCAGGCGGCTCCGCCAAGGACGGAAGAGACAGAAAGCGTCAGGCAATCCTGCCGCTTCGAGGTAAGATTTTAAATGTTGAAAAAGCAAGACTTGACAGAATTTTAAGCTCGGAAGAAATAAAGAACATGATTACCGCATTCGGCTGCGGAATCGGTGAAGATTTCAACCTTGAAAAACTGAGATATCATAAAATTATCATCATGACAGATGCCGATGTTGATGGTGCGCACATCAGAACGCTGCTTTTGACATTCTTCTACAGATATATGAAACCTTTGATTGAAGAAGGTTATGTTTATGCTGCCCAGCCGCCGCTTTATCAGGTAAAGAAAGGCAAAGAAGTTCATTACACATACAGTGAAGAAGAGCAGGCAAAGCTCATGACAGAAATCGCGGATAAGCCGGGCAAGGCAGACATACAGAGATACAAGGGTCTTGGTGAAATGGACGCGGAACAGTTATGGGAAACAACCATGGACTTCAACCACAGAACTTTGGTACAGATAACACTCGAAGACAGTGCTGCGGCAGATGAAATATTCACAACTCTTATGGGCGACAAAGTTCCGCCTAGAAAGAAATTCATCGAAGACAACGCGCAGTATGCGACAATCGACGCATAAGGAAGGGGAAAATAAATGACGACTTTATTGGAAGATAAAAAAATGCTTCAACATGAAATTCATGACGAAATGAAGCAATCTTATATCGACTATGCGATGAGCGTAATCGTAAGCCGTGCCCTTCCGGATGTAAGAGACGGATTGAAGCCGGTACACAGAAGAATTTTATACGGAATGAGCGAGCTTGGCGTTACGCCGGATAAACCACATAAAAAATCCGCGCGTATCGTCGGTGAAGTAATGGGTAAATATCACCCGCATGGTGACTCCTCTATTTACGACGCAATGGTAAGGCTTGCTCAGCCTTGGAATATCAGACACCAGCTTGTTGACGGACACGGAAACTTCGGTTCGGTCGACGGTGACGGTGCTGCGGCAATGCGTTATACGGAAGCCAGAATGACACCGCTTGCGCTTCAGATGCTCAGAGACATTGACAAAGAAACGGTTGATTTCATCCCAAACTTTGACGGCGAAGAAAAAGAACCGGTTGTTCTGCCATCCAGATTTCCAAATCTGCTCGTAAACGGTTCCAACGGTATCGCAGTCGGAATGGCAACCTCAATTCCACCGCATAACCTTGGCGAAACCATCGATGCAGCGGTTAAAATCATCGACGAACCGGAGTGTTCGATAGATGATTTATGCAAAATCGTAAAAGGCCCGGATTTCCCGACAGGCGCGATTATCATGGGCAAAAACTCCGCAAAACAGGCCTACAAAACAGGACAGGGAAAAGTCGTTGTCCGTGCCGTAACGGAGATTGAAGAAACAAACAAGGGCAGACAGCAGATTATCGTAACCGAAATTCCTTATCAAGTAAACAAGGCAAGACTTATTGAAAAGATGGCAGACCTTGTAAAAGAAAAAAGAATCGAAGGAATTTCCGAAATCAGAGACGAGTCCAACCGTAAGGGTATGCGGATCGTTATTGAACTGAAAAAAGATGCGAACGCGCAGATTATCTTAAACAGATTGTACAAGCATACGCAGATGCAGGAAAGCATCTCGATGATTATGCTTGCGATTGTGGACGGAAGACCGCGCATTCTGACGCTCCGCGAAATTCTGGACGAATATCTGAAGCATCAGAAAGAAGTCGTAACCAGAAGAACGATTTACGATAAGAAAAAAGCGGAAGCAAGAGCACATATCTTAGAGGGTTACAGAATCGCGCTTGATAATATCGACGAAATTATAAAAATTATCAGAAGCAGCTACAACGATGCAAAGGAAAGATTGATGGAGTGCTTCGGACTTTCTGAAATCCAGGCGCAGGCAATCCTTGACATGCAGCTGCGCAGACTGCAGGGTCTGGAAAAAGAGAAGATTGAAAACGAGTATCAAGAACTCTTGAAGAAGATTGCGTACTACACGCAGCTTTTGGAAGATGAACACATGCTGATGGGAGTTGTCAAGACAGAACTTCTTGAAATCAAGAATAAATGGGGCGATAAGAGAAGAACCAAGATCAAAGCAGACGAAACGGAAATCGATGAAGAGGATTTGATTGAAGAGGAAAATGTCTGCATTACGCTCACACATCTCGGATATATCAAGAGAGTTCCGGTAGATACCTACAAGTCACAGAGAAGAGGCGGAAAAGGCGTGACCGGAATCACGACGAGGGAAAACGATTTCGTAAAGAATCTGATTATGACTTCGACGCACGATTATCTCATGTTCTTTACCAACACGGGAAAAGCGCATAAGATTAAGGCATATGAAATTCCGGAAGCAACAAGAACTGCGAAGGGAACACCTGCCGTAAACTTCCTGAACTTGATGCAGAGAGAGAGAATCACCGCAGTTATTCCAATTAAGGAATTCGCAGAGGATAAGTTCCTCATTGCGGTAACAAAACAGGGAACTATCAAGAAAACAGCACTTTCAAACTTCGATACAAACAGAAAGACCGGTCTTATAGCCATGAATCTGAAGGATGGAGACGAACTTATCGGAATCAAGCAGACCAGCGGCACGAACAATGTTATCATCGTGACGAAGAACGGCAAATGCATTTGTTTTTCTGAGGATGATGTCAGACCGATGGGAAGAATCGCAGGCGGCGTAAGAGCCATCAAGCTTGAAAAAGACGATGAAGTCGTAGCAATGGAACTGGTTGAACCGGGTCAGGAACTTCTGGTTGTAACCAAGAAAGGATTCGGAAAGAGAACAAAAGTAGAAGATTACAAGATTCAGGTTCGCGGCGGCAAGGGACTGCTTACCTATGATAAGGCGAAATTCAAGAAGACAGGCGAACTTGTGGGTGCTATGGCAGTTGATAATGACGATGAAATACTTTTGATTAATTCCGACGGAATTATCATACGCATGGCAGCGAAGGAAATTTCAAAGCTCGGAAGGGCAACGCAAGGCGTGAAGATTATGAATGTCGGAGAAGAAGCAAACATAATTGCTCTTGCAAAAGTTATCAAAGAGGAAGACCTTGAAGGAGCAGAGAATGCTGCCGATACCAAGAAAGCCGCAGACAATGCAGACACACAGGAAGAAATGAAATTCTAAATCATCTAGAGAAACAGGAAGGAGGTTTTGATAGGCATGGCAGACAAAGTAAAGTTTACCATTCCGGGCAAACCTGAATATCTGACAATGGTAAGACTGGCAATCGGTTCGATTGCCGATACATCCGGGTTTAATGTTGAAGAAATCGAAGACATTAAAACAGCCGTAGGACAGGCGTGCAAGAATATTTCCTGTCACGGAAAAGAAGGTGTTACCACAGAATACACTCTCGAATGTGTCAGCGATGAGAATCTTTTGGAGATTTATGTGACGGATACAGGTTCGACGGATGCATCCAAGGAATTTTCCATGAAATGCATGGACTGCCCGAATGAAGGGGATATCGGAGTTTTTTTGATAAAGACTCTTATGAACGAAGTTGAATTGCTGGACAATTCGAGCGGCAAGAAAACAATTAAAATGGTGAAGAGGAAATAATGCAGCAGAAGCAGACGACATCGGAATTATTAAAAGAATACGCAGAAAATCCGACGATTGAACTCAGAAACAGAATTGTCGAAGAAAATCTGTACATTGTAGACATTTTAATAAGAAAATATCTGGGCAAAGGTGTGGATTATGATGATTTATATCAAGTAGGCGCCATGGCTCTTGTTTCTGCTGTCGAAAGATTCGACCCAACGAAAGGATATGAATTCCAAAGCTTTGCCACACCTACAATTTTAGGTGAAATTAAGAAATACTTCCGGGATAAGGAATGGAGCCTCAAGGTTCCTCGCAGAATGAAAGAAAATGCGGGAAAAGTACAAGAGGCGAAGGAAAAGCTTACCGGAAAATTGGGAAGAGTGCCTACGGTTGAAGAAATATCGGAAATTACGGGACTCACGCACGAACAGATTATCCAGGCGATGGAGAGTGCGAAAGCTTACGGAACATACTCGCTTGACAGTCCGGCCACAACCTCCGACGAGGAGGCCGATGCCGCAGCCCTCGAAAAATATATAGGATTCGAGGATAATGGATTTGAAAGAGTCGAACTCGGCGAAATCATAAACAATGTGCTGAAAAATTTCAGCGACACTTACAAGTATATATTCAAACAAAGATTTATTCTCAATAAATCACAAAGCGAGATTGCTTCCAAGCTAGGTGTATCGCAGATGACGGTTTCACGCGCCGAAAAGGCAATCATTGAAAGTTTTAAAAAGGAGTTAAAGAAATGAAAAGAGTTTTTTCGGGCGTACAGCCGACAGGAAACATACATCTTGGAAATTACCTCGGCGCACTGAAGCAATTCGTCGAACTTCAGGAAGACAATGAGTGTATTTATTGTATTGTGGACGAACATGCAATCACAGTTCCGCAAGACCCCAAGGAATTGAAGAAGCATATTTTGGATGTGGCGGCACTTTATTTGGCCGTTGGTCTTGACCCGAAAAAGTCCATCATTTTCGTACAGTCACAAGTAAGCGGACATGCCGAACTTGGCTGGATACTTACATGCTGTGCAAATACAGGTGAACTTTTCCGAATGACACAGTTCAAGGCAAAGAGCCAGGGAAAGGAATCCGTGGGAGCGGGACTTCTGACATATCCAACGCTGATGGCAGCGGACATTCTGCTTTACGATACAGATGTTGTTCCGGTAGGAAACGACCAAAAGCAGCATATTGAGCTCACGCGCGACCTTGCAATCAGAGTAAACCACCATTACGGAAAAACATTCGTGGTTCCTGACGGCAGGTTTATGAAGGAAGGAGCAAGAATCATGGCTCTCGACGATCCGACATCTAAGATGTCCAAGTCGGCAGAAAATATTCACAGCCGGATTTCCCTTTTGGACGAACCTTCGAAAATCAAGAAATCCATTATGAAGGCAACTACGGACTCGGATGGAATCGTAAAATTCGATGCGGAAAATAAGCCGGGAATCAGCAACCTTCTGAATATTTACAGTGCACTTTCCGAAAAAACGGTTGCAGAACTTGAAACCATGTACGAAGGAAAAGGGTATGGAGACTTCAAAAAAGATTTAGTTGAAGTTACCATAGATGCACTTGCTCCGATTAAGCAGAGGTATCAAGAAATCAGAGAATCCAAGGAACTGATTGAGATTTTAAACGACGGTGCACAGAAAGCAGATGCCATCGCACAGGAAACAATGAAAAGAGTAAGGAAAAACTTCGGACTGGGAATCGAGTAGTCAGGACATTTTATTGTTTTTGCAAAGAGGTTTTAATATGGTAAAAGGAAAGACAGACAATTCCATATTGGAATATATCCCCCTTCCGGCATGTTTTATAAATGCTCAGGGAAAGGTTACCGGAGCAAGCGCCAGAATAAACGAAGTGTTTGTCTACGACGAAATACTCGAAGGCGATATCTTTGCACTTACCGGAATAAAGCTGAGTGAACTTTATGAGTCAGCCGCAGGTGGTACACATCCTTTAATAAAGAGAAACGACAAAACCTTCCGAATTTCTGCGAAGAAACTTACGGAAGATGATGAGGACGGGCTTGCTGTGTTTTTCAGCGATGTAACGAATCTTGAAGATTTGAAGGACAGGTACAATAATGAAAAACCATGTGTTGCCAAGATACAGCTGGACAACTATGACGAACTCATAGACAGCACAGGTCCTGTTCCAAGACTTGCGCTTTCGAGCCAGATTGACGGAATTATACGAAAATGGGCAGCAAAGATGGATGCTTCGGTAATACGAGTAAAAAGCAGTTTGTATGTCGTATGGTTCGAGCAGCAGCATCTTGAGAAGATTATTGCGGCGAAGTTTGACCTTTTGGATGAGGTGAGGAACCTCGAAACAGGTGCAGATTTTCCTGCGAGTCTCAGCATAGGCGTAGGGGTTGGCGGCAGAAATATGGCGCAATCGGAATCCTATGCGGATACCGCACTTGACCTTGCTCTCGGAAGAGGCGGAGATCAAGCGGTAATAAAGAGAAACATCAAAATAGAATATTACGGCGGCAAGCTTCAGACGGTTGAGAAAAGCAACAAGGGCAAATCGAGAATTGTAGGACATGCGCTGAAACAGCTCATTGAACAGTCAAAGAAAATATTTATCATGGGCCATGATAATCCGGATATGGACAGCTTCGGTGCAGCTTTGGGAATATCAAGACTGTGCGCTCTTTCTGAGAAGGAGCCGTATATCGTAATTGACGAATACAATGAATCACTTCATGCCATTTTCAAACAGGCAAAGGAAAGCGATGAATATAGATTCCTTTCATCCGAAAAAGCACTTACGCTGGCGGAGCCTGACAGCCTGCTGATCGTTGTGGACACACATAGACCGAGCCTTGTCCAGTGCCCGAAGCTCTTAGATATCTGCGAGAAGGTTGTGGTTATCGACCATCACAGAAAAGTTGAAGAATTTATAGAAAATCCGGTGCTTGCTTATATGGAATCGTATGCATCCTCCGCGTCCGAACTGGTTGCGGAAATCCTGCAGTACATGAGCAAAAAGAAAAGCCTTGCGAAACTTGAGGCTGAAGCACTTCTTGCAGGAATGACGGTGGATACCAACGGGTTTGCGGTGAAAACGGGAGTGAGAACGTTCGAGGCGGCGGCATGGCTCAGAAGGCAGGGCGCCGATCCTACGGAAGTAAAGCGTTTCTTCCAGGAAGATATTTCAAACATAAGAATCCGTGCCCGTGCAGTTGCAGAGACGCAGGTATTTGACGGCGGGGTGGCAATCACCACGTGCCCGCAGGTCAAGACGGACGCACAGCTCATATGTGCACAGGTTGCAGACCAGCTTTTGACAATAAGAGATGTGAAAGCATCCTTTGTTGTAGGACGAAATATTGACGAGAAGACAGTAATCAGTGCAAGGTCACTTGGCGATGTGAATGTACAGCTCATAATGGAAAAATTCGGTGGAGGCGGACATCTTACAACGGCCGCCGCGCAAGTAGAAGATTCCATACAGGAAACTGTACAGAAAATTATGGAGATAATGGAGGTAAAGAAAGATGATAGTAATTTTGAATAGAGATATAAAGGGGACCGGCAAGGCCGGCGATGTTGTTAACGTAAGCGACGGATACGCAAGAAACATGCTCCTTCCGAAAGGCTATGCAACGGAAGCAACGGAAGGCAACATAAGAAGTCTTAAAAAACAGAAAGCAATCGCTGCCGAAAAGAAAGCCGAGGAGAAGGCTGCAGCACAGCAGACAGCGGAAAAAATCGGGAAAGTCAGCGTTGAAATCAAAACAAAAGCCGGAGAAGGCGGCAGAATTTTCGGCTCCATCACATCAAAGGATATTGCAGATGCTCTTAAAGCACAGCACAACATTACCGTTGACAAGAAAAAAATTCTGCTCGACAGCCCGATTAAGCAGACCGGCGAGATGACGGTTGAAATAAAACTTTACACAGATGTAAACGCAAAACTCAAAGTTGTAGTAAACGCTCAATAGTTAGGAGAAGAGGCATGATTGACAGAATCCCGCCGCATAACGCCGAAGCGGAAAGATCCGCTTTGGGTGCAGCCATGCTGGACAAAAACATTCTTTCGGATATTCTTGAAGAAGTGAAGGAAGAAGATTTTTATAATGAGAATCACAGAGAGATTTTTCGTGCAATTTGGGACTTATACCGAGAAAATTCACCGGTCGATGTCCTCACGGTATGTGAAGAACTGAAGAGAAGAAAAGCATTGGATATGGTCGGCGGACGGGCATACATAGCCACACTCACGGCAGATGTTCCTTCAACGGCAAACGGTGCGGAGTACGCGAAGATTGTTGCAGAGAAAGCAACTCTTCGCCAGATGATAAGAACGACCGAAGACATCACGAATAAAGGCTACGAAGCGAAGATGGATGCAAGTGAGATTCTGGACTATGCGGAGAGTGGAATTTTCAGTATCGCTCAGAAGAGGCAGAAGAACGATTACGCCAAAATTCAAGAAGTTTTACTTGAAAACCTCAAAATCATCGATGAAGCTTCAAAAAACAAGAATAAAATAGTGGGTATACCTACGGGATTCAAAGAGCTCGACGAAAAAACAAGCGGCCTTCAACGGTCGGATCTGATTATTGTCGCAGCAAGACCGGCTATGGGTAAGACCGCCCTCGCTCTCAACATCGCACAGCAAAGTGCTGTCAAGGCAGGCTCATCGGTTATTATTTTCAGTTTGGAAATGGCAAAAGAACAGCTCGGTCAAAGACTTCTTGCAATGCAGGCGAGAGTTGAAATGCAGAAGCTGAAACAGGGAGATTTGGAAAGAGTTGACTGGGACAGAATTTCCATGGCAGCAAACGATCTCAACGACACCAAAATCGTCATTGACGACACGCCGGGAATATCGCTGATGGAAATGAGAAACAAATGCAGAAGACTCAAAGCCGAACAAGGCCTTGACCTTGTGGTTGTGGACTATCTTCAGCTCATGAAATTTGACGGAAAGGCAGACAGCCGGCAGCAGGAAATCAGTGCAATTTCAAGAAACCTCAAACTTTTGGCAAGAGAAATGGACTGCCCGGTAATTGTGCTTTCACAGCTTTCCCGAGCACCGGAACAGAGACCGGACAAGCGTCCTATTTTGTCTGACCTCAGGGAATCCGGTTCCATAGAACAGGATGCGGACATTGTAATTTTCCTGTACAGAGACGATTATTATAACCCGGATACGGAGACACCGGGAGTTTGCGAAATCAATATAGCAAAACACAGGAGCGGCCCGACAGGGAAGATTGAGCTGACGTGGGTATCAAGATACACCAAGTTCAGCGACAAAGCACTCTAAGCGGAGCATGCACGTTTTGCGTGATGAAACGAGGGAAATATGAACTTTAAAACCGAAAGGATTAAAGATTTCTATCTTTTGGCGACGGAAGTGGAAAACATTTTTATAAATGAATATCTGCCTCAAGCCCCCGGAGATTATGTTAAGGTCTATCTGTATGCGCTGCTTTATGCGAAACAGCAGACGGAAATAACCCATCACGGACTTGCGGTGCAGCTTGGACTTAAGGACAGTGATGTTGACCTTGCATGGAAGTACTGGGAAAGAATGGGCGTTGTAAAAAGAGAAATGAGAAGTGATGCCGGGCTTGATTACGGCATTACATTCGTAAATCTGCGTGAACTCATGTACGCAGGCTCCCTTGAAACGCCGCAGAAAGCTTCAAAGTCTTCAGACGCACTTTGTGAGGATGCGTTGAGAGAAATCTTTGATTTTGTGGAGAATTTAAAGGGTCAACCGGTATCACCAAAGGAAATGCAGGAAATTGCCTCATGGCATAGCGAGATGCCGGCAGGACCGGGACTGATTCAAAAAGCATTTGAATATTGCTATGAGAAAAAAAAGACACAGCTGAAATATATCGGTGCCGTTATACGTGAATGGGCGAAAAAAGGCATTACGACGGCGGAGCAGGCCGACGAATATATAGAGGAGACAAGCCGCAGATACGGTGATTACAAGCGGATTCTGAACTCCCTGGGTGTTGTGGGAAGAATGGCAACCGACGGGGAAAGGAAAATTATAGATAAATGGTTTGATGAAATGGGATTTTCTCTTGAGAGAATTCTCGATGCATGTCAGAAAACCGTTGGGATACAGAATCCCAATGTGAATTATGTAAACAAGATTTTGGAAAACTGGCAGAAGGAGGCAGATTCCTTCGGAAGAGATGTTAACAGGAAAACAACCGTCAGCCAGACGGATTTAAACAGTTACTACGATTTTTTGCGGCATGACGCCGAGAGAAAGGCACAAGAAGCCAAAAGAGAGGTTTACGAAAAACTTCCGAGAATCGAGGAAATCGACGAGTCGCTTAAAGATTTGGGGAGCAGGCTTTCCAGAGCCGTGTTGAGCGGAAGCGAAGACCTCGAAGAG
>ULJH01004048.1_pt1 | contig 11479 bp, 16 predicted proteins | sample 1950781 | NCBI WGS metagenome assembly ULJH01 (sample SAMEA4835462, study PRJEB28245) | human gut metagenome | biome: gut microbiome; material: fecal sample | place: Denmark | collected 2008 | reverse complement strand
GTGGAACAGAAAAGCAAGATAGAGATGCATCTGACCGGTGGAAATAATCCCTGCGGCACAAAAGGTCAAGATAGAGATGCATCCGGTCGGCTAAAAATAATCCCTGTGGCACAAAAGATCAAGATGGGGATGAATCCAATCGGTCAAAATAATCTCTGTGGAACAGAAAAGCAAGATAGAGATGCATCTGGCCGGTGGAAATAATCCCTGTGGTGCAGAAAGGCAAGAAAGAGATGCCGATCAATTCAAGTTTATATAATTGTTTTAATGCTGCCAGATATTGTTTTCCAAATCCCGCAGACGCACCTTGTAGTCTTTGATAAGTGCCTGCGTGTTTTCTCCATCGGGAAAGCCGACAATGCCCGCAAGCCCTGCCGTCATTCGTTACGGATTTGTTCTATAAACGGAAAGACACTGGAGCAAATGTAGGGGTGGTCGTTTATAATGGTATGGACAACGGTTATCTGAATGCAGACGGAGGAAGAACGGAGATGATCAATGAATTACACCTGGCCATGATCGAATTATACCGAGGAGATGCAAAGAGAATTCAGCATTTCTGCAAGGTACACAGCTATGCGAAGCTCATTGCCGAAACAGAGCATGTAGACGAAAGGTGCCTGTTTATTCTCGAAGCTGCTGCCCTTACGCATGATATCGGAATTCATCTCTGCGAAGAGAAATATGGGGATTGCAATGGGAAATTACAGGAAAAAGAAGGGCCCGCAATTGCAGCGGAATTACTTGCAAAACTTGGCTTTGATCAGGCAGTATCGGATCGGGTTCAGTATCTGATTGCCCATCATCATACATATGATCATATTGATGGAATGGATTATCAGATTCTGGTAGAGGCCGATTTCCTGGTAAATATTATGGAGAGTGAGATGTCGAAGGAAGCTGCTGAACAGGCTTACCATAATATTTTCCGAACAGAGTGCGGAAAAACAATTTGCCGGGAAATGTTTGATATCTGATGTAGCCTCTTTGATGGCAGGTGGTTTCCGGGCGGGAGAAATCATCCCTGATGGGGATGAAGCGATGTTTTATAATGATTGTGCGTGTCCTATAAGACACGGCATGCATGATTTTAGAGCTATAGTTCGTCATCATGTCAGCATATTGCGAAAGGAAATCAGGATGAAAATACGATGCAGTCACAATGCAATCATCGGTGCATTTATTGCACTCTTTTGTCTTTTTCTTTCAGCGTGTGGGAAGAATTCTTTTATCATCAGTGGTGCTGAGCTTTTTCGCGGAAAGTACTGTACCGTTTATTCGGTAAGAGATGATGGCTCCGGGAAAGAGGGGGCCGAGGTGGAGATTAACGGCCTTGAAAAGAAGAAACTGGACAGCGATGTGATAGAGACAATAAAAAAGCTCGGAGAGAAAAGGGCACCCAGTGTGAAACTCGGAACGATAGAATACAGTCTGATGGTGGAGACGCCTGAAGGGAAAAAGCGAAGCTATGGGATTCCAGTGGAAAGCATTGAAGAACTGGAGGAGCTGTTGGATACAGATCTTATGCTGCCGGATGAAGCAACTGGAGAAGAGAAGGTCAATTATCTCCTTATTATGGATCCGGAGTCCAATAAGATCAGCATCAGCTCTGTTCCGCTGACGTGGAAGGATCAGAGCATAGAATTCTCTGCCTGGATGTACAACGATGAAGCGCCGGACTTCCTGAGTGTCGGTTCCATGGATTGCGCAGAGCCGGCCTGTTATACGGAAACAGCAGATGGGGAACAATGTGATGTCATTCCAGACAAGGAGAGGGATAAGGCGTGGCTCATCCTGACAGCAGATCACGTTGTGTACAGCTATAAAGTCAGCTTTTCGGATGAGAAGCTGATCCGGGAATTTCTGGAAAGCATAGAATAAAGTTCGAAAGTGACATGTCGATGTCGCTTTCAAACTGTTGCATTCGGCAAAACCGCCTTCGCGGATTTTGCCTCAGCGAGGGATAAAAATGACTGAACGACTGGCAAAGCAACTTGAGTTTATTCTGGAAATCGATAAGGAGAAAAGCATTTTCCGCCAGACTCACCTATCGAATCATGGCAGAAATGAAAATGACGCAGAACATGCATGGCATATGGCGGTCATGGCATTTCTTCTTCGAGAATATGCAAATGAAGAGGTGGATATTGCAAAAGTGATGCTGATGTGTCTGATCCATGATGTGGTAGAAATCGATGCAGGAGACACCTATGCATATGATACCGAAATGCTCAAAACACAGAAAATCAGAGAGGATGCTGCAAAGGAGCGGATCTATTCCTTATTGCCGGAAGATCAGAAAGAGATGCTGATTGCCCTGTTTGACGAATTTGAGGAGGGCAGAACGCCCGAGTCGAGGTTTGCTCATGCAATGGATAACCTTCAGCCGCTGCTTCTTAACAACAGCAATGATGGCGGCGACTGGAAGGAGCACAAGGCGAAGGCCTCTGCGGTTTATGGAAGACACAGGCAGACAAAGCTTGGGTCAGAGGAATTGTATGAGCTGGCAGATCAGATCATTCAGGAGAACATTCATAAGGGAAACCTGGCGCAGTAAAAATATATGACGATTGAATTTTTCGCGATACAGATCATAGGTTTTCTCGGAACGATCCTGTTTTTCCTGTCCTATCAGTGCAGGAGTAATAAAACACTGTTCCGGGTGCAGTTTCTTTCGTATTTGTGCTACACCGTGCATTTACTGCTGCTGGGTGCCACTACGGGTGGAATCAGCTATATATTGAATACAGTCCGGTCGTTCTGCCTCAGCAGTGAGAAGCATTTTTTGAAAAGCAGATGGGCGTGCGGCATCATCTGTGCGCTGCAGCTGGTGACGCTGATGCTGACCTGGGACGGCTGGTGGTCCATACTGCCTGTGACTGCAAATATAGCCGCTACGATAGGCGGGTACACCTTCAGCGCACGAAAGATTCGCCTGACCGGTATGCTGATTAACTCGCCCTTATGGATCCTGTATGATATCGCGGTTGGATCTTATGCCGGAATACTGGATGAAATGGTCAGCGAAGCTTCCATGCTGATATCGATCATCCGCTTTGGATGGAAAAATTTAACTTGCGATGAAAACTTATGATCGTGGAGGACGCAGCCAATAGGGATGTATCTGACCGGTCAAAATAATCCCTGTGGAACAAAAGAGCCCGACAGGGATGCATCCGACCGGTGGAAATAATCCCTGCGGCACAAAAGAGCCAGATAGAGATGCATTCAGCCGGGTGAAATAATCCCTGTGGAACAAAAGAGCCCGATAGAGATGCATCTGACCGGGGTAAAGTAATCCCTGTGGAGCAAAAGAGCCCGATAGAGATGCATCCGACCGGTGGAAATAATCCCTGTGGAGCAAAAGAGCCCGATAGAGATGCATCCGACCGGTGGAAATAATCCCTGTGGAGCAAAAGAGCAAGATAGAGATGCATTCGGCTGGTGTGAAATAATCCCTGTGGAACAAAAGAGCCAGACAGAGATGTTGATCAATTCAAGTTTGCCGCGGAAAATTAAGATAGAACGCTCAGAATCTGCAGGCGAGGCTGTGGCAGAAAGAAAATTCTGCCCACGCATTCAGAACCAGAGGGGAGTATGAAGAAGAGAAAACTTGTGGCGCTGGCAATAGCGATCATCGTGGTTGCCCTGATGCTGGAGGCCGGTATTTTAAAATATGTGAATGATCGAACGACGTACAGGACCTCTGAGGTGATGCTGGATCGTGTGCTGACGGTGCTTGAAAAGAACGATCAGAACGAGTCGGATCTGATCGAATCGCTGAAAGCGGACTATATCGTGCGTGCGCGTGCTGTGTCCTATATTCTGGATGCGAAGCCGGAGGCGGAGTTCGATGTGGATGAGCTGCAGCGGATTGCGAAGCTGATTTCGGTGGATGAGATCCATCTCCTGGATCGGGAGGGCATGATCTACAGCGGTACGATCCCGAAGTATTTTGGCTATAATTTCGATTCGGGCGAGCAGATGGCCTATTTTAAGCCGATGCTGTCGGACAAGCAGCTGTCGATGTGCCAGGATGTGACGCCGAATACCTCCGAAGGCAAGGAGATGATGTATGCCATCGTCTGGGATGAAAACGGGACGAAGATGATTCAGGTCGGCATTACGCCGAAGCATCTGCTCGCGGAGCTGAAGCAGAACCAGGTTTCCGCGGTGGTGGCCGATATGCCGGTTTATAAAGGCATGGAGATTTTCGTTGCTGATCCGGAGACGAAACAGATCGAAGGCGCCACGGACACGAAGCAGATTGGGCGTAGTCTCGAGGAGCTTGGCATCAGCGCAGAGATCACCGGCATTGGACAGACCGTGATCATGGGGGCCAACGTCAATGCAAAGCGCTGTCGATGCATGCTGCAGCGGGATGCGAACTACCTTGTAGTGATCACGGAGGAGAAGGCGGTGCATCTCGAAAGCAGTTTTATTGCGATGCTCATTGTCGGGGTGTATCTGATTCTCGCGTCATGCTGCATGGTGTATATGCTCGCGGAGGTTATGAAGGAGAAGTACGAGAAGGAGAAGCTGCGCTATATCTCGATGACGGATGAGCTTACGCACTACGGAAACCGGCACGCGTATGAGACGGATATCGCAAAGCTCGATCTGCATGCGGCCTGGGCTTATCTGTCAATGGACGTAAACGGGCTCAAGCAGGTCAATGATACGCGCGGACATGCGGCGGGCGATGAACTGATCTGTGCGGCGGCCGAGACAATGAAGCGGAGCTTCGCATCGTGTGGCCGGGTGTACCGCATCGGCGGTGATGAATTTGTCATCATTGTCACGGAAAAGCTGGCGGAGCTGGACACGCGGCTTGAGGCATTTGAGGAGGACGTCGCGCGTTGGCAGGGCGAGCTTGTGTCGTCGATGAGTATCGCCTGTGGATATGTGCTGAGCACGGAACAGCCATGGGAAAATGTTCATGAAATCTCGAAAGCCGCGGATAAACGCATGTACGAACGGAAGGCATGCTATTACCGCGAAAGCGGCGCAGACCGCCGGAGACCATAAGAATAGAAGGCTGTCGTGACGAGGAATCCGTCATGACAGCCTTAATTTGGTCATTGAGAAATTCAATTTAGTCATTTAAAATCAAAATGACCAAGATAAAATCTAAATGAGTAATTGCATGAGGGACTACAATTACAAAGAAAAATGGAAGAAACTCCTGACTCCGGAGATTGTAAAGAAGCTTGCAGAAGTATCTGGAGATGAGATCGGATGACAATGATGCACTGCTGGTGACACTGGATACACCGCATGTTCGATTGAAAATCAGCGGCGTGGAAATAAGGCTCCGAAATCTGGGGAAACAAGTTAAAGTCGAACGGATTCATCCGCATAAGTTTCGTAGAACGATGGCAACCAGAGCTATAGAAAGGGACGTGACAAATATGATGTATCCATACATGACATTTAATGACGATACAGAAGTAACCCATTCGCAAATGCTGGATGATGGATCGGTCAAGGTATATATCGAAACACCGGTTGAAGATGGATTCAAGAATTTGACCTGTTTGTTGCCGGAATATCAATATGAAAATCACGGATATGATGAAAAAGAACTGAATTACTGGAAAGCGTTTATCCAGAACAATGCGCATATCATCATGGAACTGGCGAAAGAAGGGGGATTTGTAAATGCCACAGCTGTTTAGAATCGGCCCCTATATTGTTTATTTCTGGTCGAATGAAGGAATTCCACAGGAGCCTGTCCATGTTCATATTGTGGATGGCAAACCGACTGCGAATGCAACGAAGTTTTGGATAACCCGAAGCGGAAAAACAATTTTGGCAAATAATAATTCACGTATTGCAGATAAACAGCTGCGTTTGTTACAAAGAATTATCGAGGCCAACAGCGAGAATATCATGGACAAATGGAAGGAGCACTTCGGAGAAATTAATTTTTACTGTTGATGGATTTTATCCTGCAAATTGAGGTTTGCAGGGATGATGGATGGAATATAAGTTATTGAAAAACATTGCCCAGATAACTATGGGCAGTCTCCAGATTCTTCAAGCTATAACGAAGAAGAGAAAGGCCTGCCATTTTGTCAGGAAAATGCAGATTTTTGTGAATTATATCCGACGGCAATCACCATAAAAAATGAGGCCGAAAAGAATTATGTATACCACCTGTTAAAGACTGAAAAAACAGATCTTAATAGTAAGGGAACGGGCAGTACATTTAAAGCAATTGGAAAGTCTGTTCTTGAGGAAGTGCAAGTCCCTGTGGTTAGCCGTGAACAGCAAGAAATAAGCATGCAACTTGCAGATGAAACGAGGAACCATTTGCAGATCATCACTTCGTTTAATGACGGATGTATTGGGCGCTGAGGATGTCTCTGCGCCCGTTCTTGTTTCTTTATACGGATTCATATAAGAGGGGATGGCATGCATAACTTTAAAGAACTCACAGAGCAGCTTTTGAAAATTTACAGTAATTCCAAATCTGTAGATAGGTGGCAATTAAAATGACGTCTATTCAATATTATGATTCGCCGCTGGGACGCATGCTGATGGCGGCAGATGAGCTCGGGCTGAGCGGTTTATGGTTTGAGGGTTCAAAATACTATGCCGACCGGCTGCCCGCTGGATACTTAGAGCAGAAGACGGAGATTCTATCGGCGGGGAAGCGCTGGCTGGATCTGTACTTCGGTGGGCAGAAACCTGATTTCCTGCCGCCATTACATCCGGAGGGAACGGCATTTCAGAAATCTGTCTGGGATATACTTCTGGAGATTCCATATGGGAAAACGATAAGCTACGGCGAGATCGCAGGGCACATAGCTCTGAAGCAAGGGATATCCAGGATGTCGGCGCAGGCCGTCGGGGGAGCGGTCGGGCGTAATCCCATCTCGATCATCATTCCATGCCATCGGGTCGTGGGCGCAGATGGCAGCTTGACGGGGTACGCCGGCGGGCTCGATAGAAAAATCAAACTGCTGGAACTGGAGCATAGTGCCATTGGTTTGTGAGATGCTGGACACGCCATGGTGTCGGTCGAAATAATCCCTGCGGCACAAAAGAGCCCGACAGAGATGCATTCAGCCGGTTGAAATAATCCCTGTGGAACAAAAGAGCCAGACGGGGATGAATCTGGCTGGCGGAAATAATGAAAAATTAAGAGTAGTCTATGGCGACTTTACCCTGGGTGTACATGGTGTAGGGTTTGACTATATTTTTTCTTATGCACAGGGTGGCCTTGAATCTATCGTGAAAGATGGATATGAATGGCTTTATCGTTGCCCGAAACCTACGTTCTGGAGAGCCTTGACAGATAATGACCGAGGAAGTAAATTCCATATTAAAAGTGGTAACTGGCTTGCTGCAGATATGTTCATCGATTTTCAGGATGTCAAGGTGATCATGGATGGAGCTGTTCAGAATTGCAAGGCACCGGATAATAACAGCTATGGCGGAGATGTATCGGCAAATGAGATTACTGTAAAGTATCTTTATAAGACTATTTCTATTCCTGCTACGACGGTTATCGTATCTTATACTGTGAATAAATCTGGAAAAAACAAAGTAGATGTGCACAGCATGGCGAATTTGAAGTTACGGATCTTAGCTTGACGCCATATATTGTACCTCAGGAATGCGGCATGAGAATGGATACGGAATGGCCGATACACCATTTGACTTTTCCTGCCTGCCATATACGGCAAGTGAAATTGAGAATGCTTTGCATCATGAAGAATTACCACCAGCGAGAAGAACTGTATTGTGCATATATGGCGCAGTTCGCGGTGTTGGTGGTATAGACAGTTGGGGAACCGATGTCGAAGATGCAGAAAGGTATGTATGAATTTTAAATACTCTTCAGACTGGATTAAGAGCTTTCTTATTATGCTCTGTGCAGTCACAGTTATGGGCATGTGTGTATCACTTTTAGTGATGTGCAATATGGGAACGGATCCATATTCAGCAATGAATTATGGAATATCACATATGCTTGGCATGAGCTTTGGAAACTATCAGCTACTTTCAAACTTGGTTTTATTGCTTGTTGTAATCATATTTGATCGAAAACTCATTGGTACAGGTACACTTGGTAACATGATCCTGGTTGGGTACGCCGCAGATTTTTTCACATGGATCTGGAAAAATGTTTGCCATGTACCAGAACAGCTTAGCCTAAGCACAAGAATAATTATTCTGATTCCAGCACTGATTTTGTTTATTTTTGCAGCTGCTATTTATATGCAAAGTGGACATGGCACGGCTCCGTACGATGCAGTATCCTTCTTGATTACAAATAAAATTGCAAAGGTGACAGGAAGGAATATGTTTAGAATTATACGAATAGTATACGATTTACTGGCAACCTGCATTGCTATTGAGACTGGAGGAGAAGTCGGCATAATCACGATATTAATGGTGATTTTGCTTGGACCAACGGTGGGATTCGTCGGCGATTTTATAAAACGTAAGAAGCCGAAGATGACCACTTTATAATGGATGCTTTTTAAAAGCAAATTAAAGTCTGTTCATAATATCGATAATCATCTGATGATCTTGAAGCAAAGTGATTGCAAAGCTTTTTTTGCCAGCATCTTTTAGCGATGCGCCTATATGATATCCGATTTTTTGATCAAGGATCAGAAAACGATCATGGAAAGTATTTATATAATTTACAGTCAGGGTCGGATATTGTCCATTGAAAGTGGATATTTCGGATGCTGTAAGGCGACAACCTCTATTCGTTGTATAAAGAGAAACAGAGGCTCCATCAGTCTTTTTTGAAAGAAGATCTAACGTTCCAGTATCGACATAGCCATCAATAAGTATGATGTCGTTTGATGCCTTTTGTATCAATGTTGAGATTAAACTGAACGCATCATAAATCTGGCCGTCAAAAAAGACTTTTTGAGTAGATTCCTCATGATCGGAGATATAATCGAAAATCTGGTCTAATTTTGTATCAGTTTTTTTCTCATACTCAATCTGGCGCAGCTCAACAGAAGAAATCCGGTCAAACATATATGCATTACTGGCAATAAAACGCCGCATTTCTCTAAAAGCACGCATGATGAAGATTGTCTGTTTGTCTGCAGTATCACCGTGCAAAACTGTTGCAAGCATATATATTCCTTGCTCTGTGAAAGCATATGGAGGTTTACGGCGTCCTCCTAATTGTCCGGAAAAGAATGATGAATTTCGTGAAGTCACAATTTGTGATTTCACGAGCTCAACTTCTTGAGGCGTCAGCTGGAACATAAAGTCATCCGGAAATCTGGAAATGTTACGTTTTACCTGCTGGTTCAAAGTCCTGACTTCGTAACCGTAGATTCCGGCAAGGTCAGAATCAAGCATAACCTGTTGGTTCCGAATGGTATAGATCATTGGTTGGAGAGTCGTGCTGTTTATTTCTATCAGGTCGGCAGTTTTATTATCCTGAGGTGGCTGTTTTTCTTCCATTAAACAAAAATATCCTTTCGTAAATTCCGTGAAATCACAATTTGTGATTTCACGGATAGTATATCATGTGGAGAAGTATATCTCCATCAGAAGTTGAAGAGGTGAGCGCATGGCATCCGGACGTATAAAGGGCATTACAATCGAGATTGACGGCGATACCACAAAGCTCACCACGGCTTTTGAAGCAGGTTGACAAGCAGATCAGGGACACACAGAACAGTCTCCGGGATGTGAACAAGTTGCTCAAAATGGATCCGGGGAATGCCGATCTTCTGGCGCAGAAGCAGAAGTATCTGACAGACGCGATTGACGCGGCCAAGAAGAAACTGGAAGAAGAAAAGTCAGCCTTCGAGCAGCTGAAAAACGGACCGCAGACTGATGATACAATCCGCCAGCATGAAGCGCTGACCAGGGAAATCGCGGATACCGAACAGCAGCTGAAAAGTCTGACGAAAGAATATCAGAACTTCGGTTCTGTCGCGGGACAGGAATTACAGACTGCAGGAAAGAAGATGCAGGATGTCGGAGACAAGATCTCCGGAGCCGGGATAAAGATGCTTCCTATTACGGGCGTTGTCACGGCAGCGGGTGTAGCGGCTGTAAAGACTGCGGCTGATTTTGATTCTGGTATGAGCCAGGTTTCGGCAGTTTCCGGGGCAACCGGATCTGATCTGGAAGCCCTGCGGGATAAAGCTCGTGAGATGGGCGAGAAGACGAAGTTCTCCGCATCCGAAGCCGCAGAAGCCATGAATTACATGGCGATGGCTGGATGGAAGACAGAGGATATGCTCGGCGGTATCGAAGGCGTCATGAATCTGGCCGCTGCGTCGGGTGAGGATCTGGCGACTACTTCGGATATTGTAACAGACGCTCTGACGGCTTTCGGCCTTACCGCACAGGACTCCGGACACTTTGCGGATATCCTGGCGGCGGCTTCAAGTAACGCCAATACGAATGTCTTCATGATGGGTGAGACATTCAAGTATGCCGCGCCTGTCGCCGGTGCGTTGGGATTCTCTGCGGAAGATTCACGCCATCCGTGGAGTCCTGAGACCGGCGTTTTAGATGGCGGTAGACGATGACATGCTGATAAAGAATCCTTTCGGTTTCGAGCTTGCCGGAGTCATCGTCAATACTGAAAAGACGAGAGAGGCCATTGCCACGGAGCAGATGCAGAACTTCCTCAAGTTCGTTCACGACGATAACGTATATTGCAAGTACTACGAGGTCTTTTACATCCTTTTCCATACAGGCATGAGAATCAGCGAGTTCTGCGGACTCACGCTGAGTGACCTTGACATGGAGAACCGCATCATTAACATCGATCATCAGCTGCAGAGAACTGCACAGGGCGATTATGTTATCGAGGCTACGAAGACGAATGCCGGAACAAGGAAGCTCCCAATGACGGATGATGTATGGTATATGTTCCAGGCAATCATCGATGACCGACCGAAAAGGATGAAAGAGATCATGGTTGATGGCCACATCGGATTCCTTTTCAGAGATGACCGGGGCCTGCCGCTTGTAGCCCTGCACTGGGAAAACCGTTTCAAGCACGCAGTCAAGCGGTACAATGACATCTTCCGCGTACAGCTTCCGAACATCTCGCCTCATGTCTGCAGGCATACCTACTGCAGCAATATGGCAAGAGCCGGAATGAATCCAAAGACTCTTCAGTACCTTATGGGGCACTCGGACATCGGTGTGACGATGAATACATACACCCACTTAGGACTCGATGCTGCGAAGGAAGAGATGATCCGCCTGGAGGAGTTGAACCAGGCGAAGAAGGAAATCGATAAGACCGAAGGCAAGAAGCCTTTGAAACAGAATATGTTCAGAGTAATTTAATATGGCTATTGTTTCGTCCCCGGGCATTATGTCCGGGGCATTTTTTTATACAGAGAATTAAGAAAAATGGAAAGGAAATGACCGGAATTCTATATTTTAAGCCTGATGCTCAGATGGTAAAATCAAGAAAGAAAAGCAGAAAGAGAAATCTTGCTAATGTTTGTCAAGCAGATTTTTG
>ULJH01004260.1_pt1 | contig 11491 bp, 9 predicted proteins | sample 1950781 | NCBI WGS metagenome assembly ULJH01 (sample SAMEA4835462, study PRJEB28245) | human gut metagenome | biome: gut microbiome; material: fecal sample | place: Denmark | collected 2008 | reverse complement strand
AACCAAAATCAGGAAAATACAACTTGTCCGGAAAAAGGCGGGGTTTCACGGACAAGTTGAAAGTAGATTATTACCGAACTAGAAGTCGAATGCTACAGAGATTGATACCCCACCGAAATTTTCGTTAACAGGATATCCTGAACCGTAGCTGTAAGATACTTTGGCGAGTTGCACGTTATAGCCAATGCCGAAACTGAGTCCCATCTTCGACTTTCCAAAATATATATATGACATCCAGCTGCCGGTGCACAGAAGAAGCCCTCTATATCCCCTACACTATATCCTATTCTCGTTTCAAGGTACGGAGACACTCTTTTATTATATGCCTTATGTATTTCACTGCGTATATGTGCGAAAACCGGGATATTAAATAACTCGTCCTCAATCCAGTAATTGACAGCAAGTCCACCTCCTACATAAAGATAAGGATTGATTTGGCATCCGTGCGATGTGAAAACCTGACTTCTGGTATCTTCTGTATCTTCAACACCTACTACTACAGATTCACCTACGAAACCACGATAACGTGGAGCTGACACCCATCCGTATTCTCTCCCTTGATTCTTTTCCTCATTGACTTGAAAATCCTTCGTAATCTTCGCCACATCATTCATATCGCAGATAAACACACTTCCGTCTTTCGTCTCCATTTTCAGGCTTTGATTCGGAATCTGCTCAGTTATAATTCCATGGATGACGCTTCCGTTCTTCAGATAAACGACGTCTTGATACTGCTGAGCATTCATTGTGAATGCAAGTGCCACAAAAGCGGCAATTGAGAGCAATGCTCTTTTCAATAGTGTTTTCATATTGTTTAAACTTAGTTATTTAATGATTTTGATTATTTTCTGACGTACACGGCGAAGGAATATTGAAGGCCGTTCTCGGGGTCGGTTTCAGGAGGGGTTTCTGACTGCAATGTCCAGACGGCAGGATCGATGGCAGGGAAGAAGGCGTCGGCATCGGTGACAGAGGTATGGACATGGGTGATGTAGAGCTTGTCCGCCTGGGCCAACGTGCGTTCATACGTCTTCGCACCGCCGATAATAAAGCATTGACCTGCAGAACATTGCGCGACAGCAGCCTGAATCTCTTGCGCGGAAGCGGCATTGACCTGAACTTCTTCCGCGGCAACGAAAGCGGAGGCCACGTCAGGCACCTGCACCACGCTTTCAGGGGCGTCGAAATGACTTTTGGTTATGACAATGTTCCGGCGGCCGGGAAGGGGGCGGCCGATGGAAAGCCATGTCTTATAGCCCATTATGATGGGACAGCCCATGGTTACTCTGCGGAAATACTTCATGTCCGCTGAGATGTGCCATAACAGTTCATTGTTGCGGCCTATCGCCATATTGTCGGCAACCGCCGCTATGATATTCTTCTGCATATTTCTGAAAATAAAACTTACACCGCCACCGGGGCCTTGATCGCAGGCCACGGGTCGTAACCCTCAAGCGTAAAGTCCTCGTACTTGAAATCGAAAATGCTCTTCACATCGGGGTTGATCTTCATTACGGGGAGCTTGCGCGGCTCACGGGAAAGCTGGAGATCCACCTGCTCGAAGTGATTCAGATAGATATGCGTATCGCCCGTAGTATGGATGAACTCACCCGGCTGGAGTCCGCAAACCTGCGCAATCATCATTGTCAGGAGCGCGTAGGATGCGATATTGAACGGCACACCGAGGAAGGTGTCGGCACTACGCTGATACAACTGGCAGGACAGTTTGCCTTCCGCAACGTAAAACTGGAAAAGGCAATGACACGGCGGAAGCGCCATCTTATCCACCTCGCCCGGATTCCACGCTGAGACGATCATCCTGCGGGAATCAGGATTGTTCCGGATCTGGTCAATGACTTGTGACAGCTGGTCAATGCTTCTTCCGTCCGGAGCCGGCCAACTTCTCCACTGATGCCCATAGACGGGGCCCAAATCGCCGTTTTCATCGGCCCATTCATCCCAGATGGACACACAGTGGTCCTTCAGATACTTGATATTCGTATCTCCGGCAATGAACCACAACAGCTCATATATGATGGATTTAAGGTGAACCTTCTTGGTGGTCAGCAGCGGAAACCCTTCAGAAAGGTCGAAACGCATCTGGTATCCGAACACGCTCTGTGTGCCCACTCCCGTGCGGTCGTGCTTTACCACGCCATCCTTTCTGATATGGCGCAACAGGTCAAGATACTGTCTCATAAGCAGTTACTTTCTTACTGAAAAAGCAAAGACAATCGCCTGGCCATACACCTCGCCCGGTCTGAGAACCGTAGAAGGATAATCGCTTTCGTTAGGAGAATCTGGATAATGCTGACATTCGATAGCGACTGCATCATAATCGTGATAGATATGACCATTCTTGCCCGTAGGACATCCCTCAAGCCAGTTTCCTGTGTAAACCTGCACGCCCGGCTGGGTAGTCAGCACTTCGAGCACTCTTCCGCTTTCCGGGGAATACAGTTCTGCCGCTACCTGAATCTGGTCAGGCTCAGCTCCGTCAATCACGAAGCAGTTGTCATAACCCTTGCCATATTTCAATGCAGGGAAATCTGCACGGATATCCTGTCCGATAGGCTTTGCCGTCACGAAATCCATAGGCGTCCCCGCAACATCAGCCGGCTCACCGAGTGGTATCAGCGTCTCGTCAGTCGGAAGGAACTCTGACGCATTGAGCTTCAGAATGTGATTCAGCACAGTGCCTGAGCCTTCCCCGTTGAGATTGAAATATGAATGGTTCGTAAGATTGAGCACAGTAGGAGCATCCGTCTCGGCGGTAAAGGTCAATGTAAGTTCATTTTCTTCTGACCACGTGTATCGTGCCACGACCTTGAGATTTCCCGGATAACCGGCCTCTCCATCCTCTGAGAAGTACATGAATTCGACAGCGTCGCCCTCTGTCCGGCCCTCCCACACCTGGTTCTGGAAACCCTCAGGGCCTCCATGAAGATGATTGCAGGCATTGTTTATCGGCAATGTGTATTCTTTTCCGTCCAGTGTGAAATGTCCTTTCGCAATTCTGTTGGCGTACCTTCCCGGGCATTTTCCGGCACATGGTCCGTCACCGAAATACGACATCGGATCATCATATCCGATCACGACATCAGCAAGTTTTCCGTCCTTGTCAGGAACATTGACAGAAACTATTCCGGCACCGACGCTCGACAGTGAAACGGATGCGCCTGATTCATTGGTAATTGTGTAAAGGACAATCTCCTTTCCGTCAGGAGTCTTTCCCCAAATTCTGCTTTCAATCTTCATATTCAGAAATCATTTATTGCTGATTATTGTGCCACGGCGAGGGCGGCGAGCTTCTCGAAGACCTTGTCCTGCGGAGCATCTTTCAGGATGACGCGTTTCTCGCGGTCGAGAAGGTAGAGGGACGGGATAGCGCGGACATTGTAGATCTGGTCCATGCGGATGATGTAATTATGGTCATAGCCGCTTATCCACTCCTCAGGATATTCCGCTGCGAACGCCCGCCATTTGTCGAGTTCCTGGTCAATGTAGATGTTCACGACTTTCAGTCTGCCTGTCTTCTCCAATTCTGCAATCTCAGGATTATGCTCTATCATCTGAGTGATTTCCTTGCAGTTCGGGCAACCAGGGTTGGAGAAGAAAAGCAGGGTGTAGTCCGCATTGACACTATAAAGCGTCCTTACTTTTCCATTGAGGCTCTTGAACGAGAAATCCGCAGCCTTGGTCCCAATACGGTTCAGGGCGCACATGGACGCATCATAGCCGTAGGCCGGACGCATGTTCTCGTCCACCATGTCTGATTTTGCAAGTCCCTGGACATAAGGAAGATAGAACTCCTCATTCCTCAGCGGTGAATTAGGATCATAGAGATACTTGTTCACGAACTTGGTGATGACTTCAAACACATTCGACGAAGTGTCACGCCTTTCACAAGCCTCTGCTGCATTGAACAGCGAGGAAACAGACTTGAGCGCCTCATCCGTCGGAGCGTTCCACAGAAGCGCCGCATAGATTCCGAACTGCTTCTCCACGTCATCCACGCTTATCCCCTGCACATGCGAAGAATCGCATAGACCGGTCAATGATTGTGAGAAAAGTCCGTCCCAGAAATGGCTCATTATGTAGGACATCCTCTCTTCAGGCTCGGTTATCATCCCCGGCACCTTGAGTTCCGGAAACGGTACGGAAGATGGCTGTTGCGGAGCCTTCTTGGCATTGTTCCCGTTACCGCAGGACAATGCGCACAAGACCGTCACCACGGCAGCTATGTATCTCATTCTAACCATTTTCCGCTATTTTTGCCTCAGAGACATTGATCATGAAGTCACCCATCTTCTCGAGTTCAGCGACAATGTCCATGTAGAACACGCCCACCTGATAATTGTAAGATGAATTCTCCTCGATATTGATGATGTGCTCTTCTCTCAATGTGTTGCGGCATTCATTGATATTGTACTCCGCATCCTGAGCATTGGTGATGTCCTTGAGGCTTGTATATGGGACCTTCAGGTTGTTTGTCATCGCCTTGAATGCGTCATCGAGCAAGTCGCACATTCTGCCGAGCCTCTTGAGCTGCTGCTCATCGAAAGACAGTCCGTGCTCATTTCTCCTGGCCAATATGCGGCCGATAGCGTCTCCCGAGTCACCTATACTCTCCAGTTCTCCGATAATCTTGTACATTCCGTTTATGCGGACTGCTGAAGAAGAGGAAATCTCACCTTTGTACACTTCATTGAGATAATCCGCTATTTCATATTCGATTCGGTCGGTAATTGCCTCATATTTGATGAGTTTCTCTCTCAATTCCCCGAACTTGACCGGGTCCTTTTCGTTTATCGCCTGGCGCATGTAGCCGAAGCCGTTGTAGCAGATTTCAGAGAAATGCACGATCTCCTGCTCTGCCTCATCGAGGGACAGCTCCGCAGTAGAAAGAGGACCGCCCTGGATGTATTTGAGCCTGAACACCTCTTTTTCCGCCTTCTGAGGAATAATCCACGACACTATCTTCTCTATCTGAGGGATGAACCATATCAATATCATCGTATTGGTGATGTTGAACAAGGTATGCATCGTCGTGACACTGTACAGCAGCGAAGATTTGATGGCATCCGCATTGGCCGCGTCAGTGAGGTCAGCGGTATTCGGATCCGGCATTCCGCAGGAACTGATGATGAAGCCGATAAGTTTCAGGAACCACGGGAACACGCACAGCACCCACACTACACCGAACACATTGAACACCGTATGCGCCATGGCGGCCCGCTTGGACGTGGTGTTTCCCACGGATGCAGCGACATTGGCAGCGATGGTGGTACCGATGTTTTCACCGAGAATCATGGCTGCCGCGAGTTTGAACGGAATGACTCCCGTAGTGATGAGCAGCATGATTATGGCCATCGTGGCAGCGGAAGACTGGAAACAGATGGTCATCACCGTACCTATGAGCAGGAACAAGAGCACTGACGCGTTAACCGGTCCGAGATGCAGATTAGTAAGTGCCTGCAGGCCGCTCAGGTCAATGTTGTCGAGCAATATGCCGGAGGTTTCCTTGAGTTTCGCGAAGCCGACGAAGAAAAGAGCGAAGCCGATGATGATCTCACCGAGGTCCTTGACTCTCTTGTTCTTCTTGTTCAGCATCATCACGAAGCCTATCGCAATCAGCGGAAAAGAAATGGTGGAAATGTCATAGGAGAAGCCGAAGATGGCCATTATCCAGGAGGTTACGGTCGTACCGATATTCGCTCCCATTATGACGCCTATCGCCTGGGCCAATGTAAGGAGACCGGCATTGACGAAACTGACGACCATGATCGTGGTGGCAGTGGAAGACTGTATGGCGGCTGTAACGCCGATACCAGTCACGAGTCTCTTGAAAGCATTGGAAGTCATGGATGCGAGGAAGGAACGTAGTCCGTCACCCGCCACTTTCTGCAAGCCCACACTAAGAAGTCCCAGGCCGAAAAGGAAAAGCGTTACTGCCCCTGCGAGGGTCAGAAATTGAAACATCAACTGCATATTATTGCGGTATAGAAGTTTTAATACTTTGTTAAATCACACAAAATTATAAAAAATAGTTAGATTTGCCTTTGAGAATTCTAAATAAATATGAAGTCGTATCTGCTGAAAACCATAACGCTGACTATTATTTGCTTTTCAATATGGCAAATCCAGGCTTCCGCCCAGTTTTCTTCAAGCGGAGAAGACCCTGGCCATGTAAGGTGGAACTATATGTATTCGCCTCATTACAAGCTGATTTATCCTCGCGGGCTGGATTCATTGGCAACAGTTTACGGCACATTGATGGAAAAATACCGGATGAGCGAAAGCCTGTCTTCGGGACTCGTTCCCGGTGAAGGATACAGAAAGCGCACACAAGTCATAATCCATCCTTTTCACGGAGTCTCCAACGGCTCTGTCACCTGGGCTCCGAAACGTGTGGACCTGTTCGCTCTGCCTGATGCTTATAATCCCGATCCTATGCCATGGGAAAAGTCACTTGCCGTCCACGAAAGCCGACACCTTGCGCAGATGCAGTTCGGCTACAAAGGATGGCTCAAGCCATTGACCTGGATACTGGGCGATATGGCTGTGGGCGCATATTCTGCTCTGTGGCCGAGCACCTGGCTGCTGGAAGGCGACGCGGTGACTGCCGAAACGGCCCTGACCCGATATGGCAGAGGACGTTCCGCCGACTTTCTGAACTATTATATGATGGCATTTGACGAGGGCGACATGCGGAACTGGTACAAATGGAGATATGGCTCATACAGGTTCTATGCTCCGGACCATTACGCGCTCGGCTATATGACCGTAGCAGGCGTAAGATACTTCTACAGGGACCCGTTTTTCACAGACAAATACTTCGAGAGAATCTCCCGCAACCCGTTCCGGTTTTTCAATACACAGAAGACAGTCCGCCTGATTTCCGGACTCAGGTTCAAGGACTCATGGAACAGAATAACTGACGGATTCCACGAAATGTGGCAGCAGGAGGCGGAACTGAGGAAGCCTTTCACGCAGTCGGAAAGGATACAGGATGAGGGAAAATGGTTCAGCACGATGTCAGGAGGCGTAGTCGTGGACGGGCAGCTGTACGGAATCACTTCCGGTATCGCCGAAGCTTCGTCTCTCGTAAAGCTGGATCCTGGCACTCAGACACTTGCCAGACTCAGAGCTTTTTCTTCATATTCCAGCGCCCTGAAATACGGTGACGGAAAACTATGGTGGAGCGAATCGGTTCCTGACCCGAGATGGTCTCTGAAGATGACTTCAAGAATCCGATACTACGACATTGACAAGGGCAAGACCGGCACTCTGACAAAAAATAGACGTCTTTTCAACCCGGAACCTGCTCCGGACGGCTCCACGATATGTGCAGTGCAATATCCGGTCAAGGGAGGCACATCCATTGTCCTGATAGACCCTGCTGACGGAAAAATTCTGAGAAAAAGGTCAATGCCGGACTCGCTCCAGGCTGTCGAAGTCTGCTTCCACGGCAATTCCATCGTTTTCAACACGATCTCGGAGGCCGGCTCAAGTATTTTTTCTGTCAATGCTGACCTTTCCGGGGACTTGGAATGCCTCTGTGCACCGCTTCCTGTAAGCATCGGCAATCTACGGACCTGTGACGGGGAAATCTGGTTTTCGTCTGACAGAGACGGGACTCGGGAACTTTACAGCATGAATCCTGACAGCCGCGTCATCCGTCAGCACACATCACTCCCCTACGGCGGAGAAAACTTCATCATTGACAAGGACAAGATATATTTCGCTTCACTCAGCCGCGAGGGCAAACTTATGCGCCGTGCCGATAGAGATGAAGGCAAACAGGTGGATTTCAGAAATATACATCACTACCGGGTTGCTGACACATTGACCTCGCAGGAAAAGAGGCTCGCGGCAGCGAAAGGCATGGAATGGGCGGACACTCTCTCTGATTTCACGACGGATTTCTCGCAGCCAAAGAAATATATGAAGGCTGCCAATGTTCTCAGATTCCACTCCTGGGCTCCTGTCTATTTCAATTATGACAATGTCCGGAGTCTCAGTGGAGACTTCAATTACGAGACGGCATCCGTGGGAGCGACTGCGCTTTTCCAGAACAGTCTGGGCACTGCCTGGGGTTCAGTAGGCTATTCGTTCCACAATGACCCTTACTCCTATGTCTATGATGACGGTTCACACAAATACCGGCATTCCGGCCATATCCTGTTCACTTACAGCGGATTGTATCCTGTGTTCGAGTTCTCGGCTGATTTCAATGACAGGGCAGCTGTCCAATACCAGAGGAGGAAGGCCATTTACGGTTCTGACCATGCGGAATCCGTCACCGGTACTCTTCTGAACACGCCGTCTCTGAAAGGCAGCGTGAAGGTTTATGTTCCGCTGAGTTTTTCGTCCGGCGGATGGAGCCGCGGACTTGTTCCACAGCTAAGATACACGATTTGTAACGACCTGTATGACAAGTCATTGACCACTGTCAGTTTCGACGGTAACTTCAGCGGGACCAAGATTCCGCACGTTGTCGGCTATGAAAGCGGAGACAATGTATATATGCAGACGGTCCATGCTTCTATACGCGGTTATTCGGTGCGAAATGTTCCGTCATCCGGCACTTATCCGCGTTACGGCTTCGGCGCAGAAGTCGGTTATTCGGCGAGGATAAGACTGAGTGACATGTTCTCGTCATCTGCCTATTTCTACGGATACGGCTATCTTCCTGGCTTTACATTGACCCAGGGCCTCAAACTCACGGCGAAATACCAGCACCAGTTCGAGGCGGGAGTGAGACGGGAAAACTCGATTTCGATGGTCCCTCGTGGATTTTCCGGTTCTGATGCCGAATACTTCATCCGTAACGTTTCTCGTAACCACATGAAACTCACGGCTGATTACGTTATTCCGATATGGGTGGGAGACATTTCCTGGCTCTCCCCCGTCGCCTATATAAAGAACTTTGAGATCACTCCTCATTTCGACTGGATGATGTTCTCTTCCGGCAAGAGCATCGCTGACAACGGGCTGTTCAGCGCCGGTGCGAGCATTGTGGCGAAACTTGCCAATCTTCTCTGGGTTCCTTTCGACTGCAGCATCGGTATCACTGCGGACTGGAACAGCGGGCCGGCCTTCAATAAAATGAAAAGAAGTGGCTGCCATATAGACAACCACTATATAGGATTGGTATTCAATATCGACTTATAGCCGGTATAAGAACCGCTTATCTCTATGATAAGACAGGCTTGATGACACCGAAGATGATATAAGCTATCAGAAGGGTGACGAAGATATTGAATGTCTGCGCAGTAAGGAATACCTTCAGCGGCACTCTGTTTTCCTTTCCCAAGATGTCTTTCAGTCTGGTTTCCAGACCGATGCAGACAAATGCGATGCTGAACAATGTGTTCTGGAATCCTTTGGTTACCTTGCCGACTGCTTTGGCTGTTTCAGGAGAAAGAAGGAAGCTGAACACAAGTGACGCCAAAATCATACCTATCACGAATTTAGGGAAGCGTTCCCAGATGACGCCGGCAGTAGGTCTTGTTTCCTGATTGGTTCCCTTGTATGCCCACATCATTGAAATAAAGAAGGCTGCGAGGCCGAGGAGGACGTTCTGCGAAGACTTTACAATGATGGCAGTCTGTCCGGCTGCAGGGTCGTCAATGAGTGTTCCTGCGGCAGCGACTGCGCCTGTCGTGTCAATGGTACCGCCGATCCATGCTCCTGCTACTTCCGGTGACAGATTCATCAGTTCGGCAAGCCACGGAAGCAGATACATCATCGGGATAGCGATAATCAGCACGAGGGACACCACGTAAGAAAGTTTCTTGTTGTCACCTTTGATGACTCCGCAGGTGGCGATGGCAGCCGATACTCCGCAGATGGAAACCGCGCTGGACAGCATTGTTCCCATTTCCGGATCCACATTCATCTTCTTTCCTACCCAGAAGCAGAAATACCACACTGTGAATACGACTATCAATGACTGGGCAAGTCCGTATGCGCCTGATTTCATCATCTCTCCGAACAGAATGGTGGAACCCAGGCAGATGATGCCCACTTTGATATAGAATTCGCTGTTTACAGCTGTCTTAAGCCATTTCGGAAGGGTAAAGCAGTTGTTCAGGATCAATCCGTATATCACGGCGAAGAACACTGACTCGAATCCCCATTCCTTGATGACCGGAATGTTTGCCGTAATCTGCGCAAGCAATGTGATCGCGAAAATGAACAGCAGGGAAACAAATGTTCCTTTAAGAGGTTTCCTCAATGCTGCCAATGTCACATATGTCAGCAGAAGTACGAAGCCGAACATATAAAGTGCTCCTACCCAATCTGTTGCAGATGTCAGGTTCTTAGGCATAGACGGCATTGCGCTTGGAAAAATACAAGCCAGAGCGAGCACGACAGCTCCCACGAAGACAATTATCCAATCCTCGGTTTTGAATTGTTTAAGCCAATTTTTCATCAGTGTTGATTTAGATTTCAGTATTTTTTCGGCAGGTGTCGCCGAAAATCCCCCAAATATGGTAATTTTGTTGAAGAAAACTTAATTTGATTTCCCTATGGCCAACATATCGATAACTGCAGTATGCCAGAAATGCGGCTCTACATCAGAAATAAATTACTATCAGAATATCAATGTACAGGACTCTCCTGAGCTGAAGAGCCAAGTCAAGGACGGCTCTCTTTTCCTGTGGACCTGCAGCAAATGCGGAAGCGTAAATCTGATTCCTTTCCCGGTGCTGTACCACGACCATGACGAAAAACTGATGATATGGTACACGCCCGAAAGCATGTCAGACGCAGAGAAAGCCCTGATTGACAAGCAGATAAATGCCATAACCGAGCAGATTCTCTCTGACAGCAACGGAGAAATCCTTCGCGGCTACACATTGAGAAGAGTGAAGGAAGTCGGCGAACTTATAGAGAAGGTCAATATCTTCGACGCGGGACTTGATGATGTCGCTGTCGAAATGTGCAAATATATCACCCGCATAGAACTTTCCGAGAAGAGCAAGGACAAGACTGCCGTTCCTGACAATGCCAAATTCAAGTTCTACAAGATTGATGGCCCGGACAACGACATCACTCTCACCTACCCCAAAGACGGCCAGATCCAGGGTGTCCAGATCGGGTTCAATGTATATGAGGACTGCCGAGGCATAATAAAAAGGAACCACGATGTCCTTCCGGCACCGGGATTCGCTATAGTAGATTCCGAATGGTTATCTACGAAAATGAGATAACGCCTTTATTCGAGTTTTCTGGCTCCGTCGCTGATAACGACATCATAAATCTTAGGAGCGTGGCCGAATTTCTCTGAAAACTTCTCAATTGCTGAATTGATGAAGTGGTCATAGAATTCCTCTTTCACGAGGTTTATGGTGCAGCCGCCGAATCCGCCTCCCATTACGCGTGAACCGGTCACGTCGCATTTGCGGGCAAGATTGTTCAGGAAATCAAGTTCAGGGCAGCTTACCTCATACAGATGGCTGAGACCGAAATGTGTCTGATC
>ULJH01083652.1_pt1 | contig 11511 bp, 9 predicted proteins | sample 1950781 | NCBI WGS metagenome assembly ULJH01 (sample SAMEA4835462, study PRJEB28245) | human gut metagenome | biome: gut microbiome; material: fecal sample | place: Denmark | collected 2008 | reverse complement strand
ATGGACAAGGCTGCATCGCGGATACGCTTACAATTGAGTTTGATGATTTTTTGCAATAAGCGATTAGAAAGGGGATAATCTTTCTAATCGCTTATTATAGTAACTCAAAACAATATTTCGTGCGATGTTTCGTTATGTTATGGTCAAAATGACTGTAAAACTTGCTTTAAATCATTATTTTAGAACTTCTGCACGCTTAAATTGCTGAAATCAAAACATTTACATTAACTTTGCACCGTTAATTGCCCTTTGTAGGGGATAGATATGGATAAAATACTATGAGTAGCACATAATAGCTGACTCAATAATGATTATAAATTTTAACAAAAGAATTTCAGGATGAAAAAGATTTTATCGGTTTTCATGTTGGGAGGAGTTGCGCTTTCTGCAAACGCCCAGCAGATAAACGGTGGTTTTGATGCAGAATGGGTGAAGTGTGTGCCTTGGGACAGTAATGGCAACACATGGGCTTCGGGCACAGAGCCCGATGGTTGGCACGCTTCTAACGTGAATACAGCGATTGGCAAGAAGCAGATTATCGATGCTGTAGAGGGCAAGGACGGCACGGGAAAGGCCGCTCACCTTTACAACACTTCTATCTTAGGCAATAAGATTCCGGCTTATCTCACGCTTGGCACGCCGTTCGCTACGGCAGAGGTGAGGGGCATCACGGTGAAGAACTCTGACGGCGGCACGTTCGGCGGCAGCAGCTTCACATTCCGTCCCGACGCCATGCGCTTCGACTACAAGCGCGACAACTCGAATGGCGACGAGAAAGCTACGGTGCTGGCTTATCTCTGGAACGGCACGTGGACACAGAAGGACGTGCCGGGCAACACCGTCGTGTGGGCTTCGGCTAAGAAGGTGGACATGCAGGACCGCGACCGCAACATCCTCGACATGGCTACAGCTACGGGTGGCGATGTGACGTCTACCGAGGGCGCTACTTGCGTGGCTAAGATAGTGAAGAGCATCGAGGGCAGCACCAACGGCGAGTGGGCGAGCGACACTATCAACTTCGTTTACGCCGACAAGAACGCAAGCGTGGAGAAGCTGAACGTGATTTTCTCGGCTACCGACTACTTCGGCGACCGCAACAACATCGTGGATGGTAACTCGCTCACCATCGACAACGTGGAGTTCGTCTACTATCACGCGCTTACCGCGCTCTCTACTACCGACAGCGAGGGCAACGCCGTGGAGCTGAACGAGCCGTTCGCCACAGACCGCTACAACTACACCGTGAACGCTGCGTACGACGTGTACAAGACTAAGGTGCCTTACACGAAGAAGGGCGTGGGCGCCAAGGTGGAGCAGAGCTACGACGAGGCTACCTGCGTGCTCACCATCAGCGTGAAGGGCGACGACTACGACGCAGAGACCAATCCGTCGTCTGTCACTACATATACCATTAAATATAAGAAGCCGGCTCCGACGCTCAACTCGCTTGTTGTGGCAGGTCACGAGTTCATCGCTGCGGGCAATACCGACAAGAACTTCACCGCTACCGGCAACTACTATGCCGACGAACTCCAGTACACAGCGTCTTCGGAGGCAGCTCATGTGAGCACCGACTACGACAAGGCTGCAGGCAAGCTCACCCTGACGGTAGAGGAGGATGGCACAGTGGCTCCCAACGTATACACCGTGACCTTCGAGGGCAAGGAGAAGGAGCCGGTATACCAGATTCCGAATTCCGACTTCGAGAACTGGGGCGAGACAGCGCTCGCCGAGGGCTGGAACTCGTTCGAGTCGGCAGCCGGCACATTCGCTTCGTTCGCTTCAATGTCGCCGATGCCCGAGAAGATAGAGGGCGTTGAGGGTAACGGCGTGCGCCTCAAGTCGAAAGACCTCTGGGTGGCTTACGCCAATGGCAACATGACAACCGGTCGTATCAACATGGGCAGCGCAAACGCTGCCGACGCCGCTAACTATAACTTCACCGACCGCACCGACGTCAACGCCAACCTGCCGTTCGCAGGCGAGCCCGACGCATTCGAGGTGTACGCACGCTTCACTCCGGGCACAGCCAAGAAGGAGGGCACAGAGCTTCAGGGCCGTGTGCAGATCATCATGCACGGCGACGCAGCATACCACGACCCCGAGCTTAGCGAGCTTGGCGCTGAGAAGATAGCTTCGGCTTCGGTGCTCATCCCGGCTACTGCAGAGTGGACAAAGTTCACCGGCGAGTTCAGCTACACCGGCAACGAGAGCGACAAGCGCTACATCCTCGCTTCGGCTACTACCAACCCCGTGCCGGGCGCATCTAAGGACGACCAGCTCGACCTCGACAACCTCAAGCTCGTCTACTATCACGCTCTTAAGAATCTCACGTTCGACGGCGCACAGATTGAGGGCTTCTCGTCAGACAAGCTCAACTACACCGTAGAAATCGAGGGCAACGCCGAAGAGGCAGCCGAGAAGATTGGCTACGAGGTGAAGGGTAAGGGCGCTATCGTTACGACCGTGCTCAGCGACAACGAGCTTGCCATCAACGTATTCGGCAACGACTATCTCGAGAACGAGAACAGCTTCACTACATACACCGTTACGTTGAAGCAGAAGGTGGTTGACGCTATCGACTCTATCTCTGCCGACAACGCAAAGAACCACAAGGTGTACACTCTCGACGGCGTTCGCGTGAGCGGCAAGCCCGCAGCAGGCGTGTATGTTGTAGACGGAAAGAAAACGACTATCAAGTAATTATGATTAGTTGAAAACTGAATAAAAAAAGAGGTTATGACCAACCGGTCATAACCTCTTTTTTTATTCAGTTGAGAATTTTTACTTCAGTACTCCAAGCTCCTTGCCCACCTTGACGAACGCAGCGATAGCCTTGTCGAGCTGTTCGCGTGTATGACCGGCAGAGAGCTGAACGCGGATGCGAGCCTCGCCCTTCGGCACAACCGGGTAGTAGAAGCCCGTAACGTAGATGCCCTCCTCGAGCAGGCGGTTAGCGTAGCGCTGAGAAAGCGGAGCATCGTAGAGCATAACTGCGCAGATGGCACTCTGTGTAGGCTTGATGTCGAAGCCCGCAGCCATCATCTTGTCGCGGAAGTAGTTGACGTTCTCTACGAGGCGGTCGTGGATAGAGTTGTCCTCCTTAAGCATCTTGAATACCTCGAGACTTGCGCCGATGATAGACGGAGCCAGCGAGTTAGAGAAGAGATACGGACGGCTGCTCTGGCGCAGCATGTCGATAATCTCCTTGCGACCGGTTGTGAATCCACCGAGAGCGCCACCGAAAGCCTTGCCCAGTGTGCCGGTGTAGATGTCCACACGACCGTATGTCTTGCACAGTTCGCTCACGCCGTGACCCGTAGCGCCTACAACGCCAGCCGAGTGCGACTCGTCAACCATTACGAGAGCGTCGTACTTCTCTGCCAAGTCGCAGATCTTGTCCATCGGAGCAACGTTGCCGTCCATAGAGAACACACCGTCGGTGCAGATGATGCGGAAGCGCTGAGCCTGAGCCTCCTGCAAGCACTTCTCCAGTTCCTCCATGTTGGCGTTGGCGTAGCGGTAGCGCTTAGCCTTGCACAGACGCACGCCGTCGATGATAGAAGCGTGGTTGAGTGCGTCAGAGATGATAGCGTCCTCGTCGGTGAGGAACGAGCCGAACAAACCACCGTTGGCGTCGAAGCAGGCAGCATATAATATGGTGTCTTCTGTCTGGAAATACTCAGAGATGGCAGCCTCAAGCTCCTTGTGTATGTCCTGTGTGCCGCAGATGAAGCGCACTGACGACATGCCGAAACCGCGGCGGTCCATCATCTTCTTCGCACCCTCGATGAGGCGCGGGTTGTTAGACAAACCAAGATAGTTGTTGGCGCAGAAGTTGAGCACTTCCTTACCATTTACCTGGATTGCAGCCTGCTGAGGGCTTTCAATGATACGTTCCTCTTTGTAGAGACCTGCTTGCTTCAGATTCTCCAAAGCGGCAGCGAGATGTTCTTTTACTTTTCCGTACATGAGATAGGTTATTTAAAAGTTTCAGTTATTACAATGCAAATTAACTCATTATTTTCGAGACAAAAAAATGTTTATAGTAGTTTTTTCAGCGGAAAGAAAAAAAATGAGCAATTTTGTATTGCTGTGTGAAAAATTTTTCTTTCCTTTGTATTCATAAACGCTTAAATATATATACGATGAACAATATCTTGGTAATAGGCTCAACTGGTCAGATTGGCTCGGAGCTTACAAGGAAGTTAAGAGGCATTTACGGAAACGCAAATGTAGTAGCTGGTTACATTAAGGGCGCTGAGCCGAAGGGTGAGCTTGCTGAGGCTGGTCCAATGGCTGAGTGCGATGTAACGAACCCACAGATGATTGCCGACGTTGTGAAGAAGTACAACATCGACGCCATCTACAACCTCGCAGCATTGCTGTCTGTCGTTGCCGAGTCGAAGCCGCGTCTCGCTTGGAAGATTGGTATCGACGGTCTGTGGAACATCCTCGAAGTAGCTCGCGAGCACGGCTGCGCTGTGTTCACTCCGAGTTCAATCGGTTCGTTCGGCTTGAGCACACCTAAGATGCTCACACCGCAGGACACTATCCAGCGTCCGCGCACTATCTACGGCATTTCGAAGGTTACTACAGAGCTTCTGAGCGACTACTACCATAATAAGTATGGTGTAGACACACGCGCCGTGCGTTTCCCTGGCGTTATCTCTTACGTTACACCTCCGGGTGGCGGCACAACCGACTACGCTGTCGACATCTACTACTCGGCTGTTCGTGGCGAGAAGTTCGTTTGTCCGATTAAGGAAGGCACACTCATGGACATGATCTACATGCCCGACGCATTGAAGGCTGCCGTAGACATCATGGAGGCAGACCCTGCACGCCTTGTACACCGCAACGCGTTCAACATCGCTTCGCTCAGCTTCGCTCCAGAGACTGTGTTCGCTGCAATCAAGAAGTACAAGCCCGACTTCGAGATGGTTTACGACGTTGACCCGCTGAAGCAGAGCATCGCCGAGAGCTGGCCAGACCGCATGGACGACACCTGCGCTCGCGAAGAGTGGGACTGGTGTCCGGCTTACGACCTCGACGCTATGACAAAGGATATGCTCGAGAAGCTTACAATCAAGCTCAAAGGATAATAACAGTTATATATAATAACAGCTTGGTGCACTTGAGACAAGTGCACCCCCTTGTAACGACAGTATAAAAAAAACAAGAGCCTACAGCATTATTGCCGCAGGCTCTTTTTTTGTATGATATTACAGTCTTTCGAGCACCTCCTTTATGAGGTTGTCGATATGGTTCTTGTAGCTTGTGTCCGCCTTCTTTATGCGGCGGTTGGCGATAACCATGCAAACCGTTGTGGCTTTGTGACCCATGAGGCGAGCAAGTCCGGCGAGCGCCGAGCTTTCCATCTCGAAGTTGGTGATGTGCTTGCCGTTATACTCGAAGTTCTCCAGCTTTTCGTTCTGGTTGGGGTCGGTAAGCGGCACGCGCAGTTCGCGTCCCTGCGGACCGAAGAAGCCTCCGCACGCCACTGTTATGCCGCGCACCATGTCGTCTTTTGCGATGCGCTCCACAAGCTCCTTGTCGGCAGCGATGGCGTACGGCGCAGGCTGGCACATATTGCCCGACCAGCCGAGATGGTTGAGCAGCGCACGCTCCATCTGCAAGTCGCAGACAGCGTTGCGTCCGGCGTAGAAGTTGAGCAGACCGTCGAAACCGATAGAGTATTCCGAGCAAACGAATGTGCCGGCAGGCGTATAGAGCTGCAGTCCGCCGCATGTGCCGATGCGCACAATCTCGAGCGAGCGCAGCGTCTCCTTCTCATGGCGTGTCTCGAAGTCGATATTAGCCAGCGCGTCAACCTCGTTCATCACGATGTCGATGTTGTCGCAGCCGATGCCGGTAGATATAACCGTTATGCGCTTGCCCTTGTAAGTGCCGGTAACGGTGCGGAACTCGCGGCTCTCAACGGCGCACTCCTTGGTCTCGAAGTGAGAAGCCACGAGGTCTACGCGTCCAGGGTCGCCCACGAGAATCACCTTGTCGGCGAGCTGTTCGGGCTTAACATGCAAGTGGAAGATGCTGCCATCTTCGTTGATGATGAGTTCAGACTCAGCAAAATATTTCTTTTCCATAATCCGATGTCCTTTCTTTTGATTGTTTATATTAAATTAGTCTGAGATTTTCACAGTTCGTCTTCCGTCAGATCTATTTCTTCAGCAGTATGTTCTCCGCATTGCGCAGGTCGGTCTCGGTTTTCTTCAGCATTCGTCTCGCATCGTCGAGCTGCTGTTCGAGCTGCAGAATGTGTCTTGTGAGCGATTCGCGGTTGCTCGGATTCGCGTTGTGATACTTCTGGCGCATCACTTCAAGGCTCATCTGCTTGTTCTTGATATCGTTGCGCAGTCTCACCACCTCGAAGTACATCTGGCGTGTCGAGTTGCTGCGGAAGCTGTTTATGTCTGTATACACCAAGTCGTCGTTCACCACGAAGTTCACCTTCTCGTCGTTCACCACTCGGCTTGCCGTCTCCTTCTTTATGGCGTTGAGCTTCTTTAGCGCGCCCTTTCTCATCTCGGGTGTAGGCCACGTCTCGCGGATGCGCATCAGCGCTGCGCGACTCTCTATCTGCGCGTCTGTCATTTCGTCCATATTGTAGTTGGTGCGCTGTTCGGGCAGAACGAACGCATAGACACACGCCTTGCCCGCCGGCTGTCGGCGAGTAGTGGCGAACCATGCGAAGCGCTCGGCGTCAGCCTCCACGTAGACGAAGTCGTCGTCGTGCGAGTTGAACGGCAGACCGATGTTCTCCGGCTCGAAGTATGTGCCCTCGTCGGCGTTGTACTTAGCCACGTAGATGTCGCGCTTTCCGAGTGCGTCGTTAGACTTGCCGGCGATGTATAGTGTCTGGCCGTCTGACGAGAGGAACGGGTAGCTCATGTCGGTAAGCTTCTTGTCAATCTCGCTGATGCGGTGAGGCTCGCCCCAACCGTCGCCCAGTTTGTTGCGCATGTACAGATGCTGCACGCTGTCTTTGCCAGCCACCTCGGTGTAGTAGCACTTGTTGGCGAATCCGTTGATGAAGACATACTGGTTGGGCTGTGTGTCGGTGTCGTAGAAGCTGTTGTAGCTTACGAACTTGCCGTACTTCGGCGAGAGCGGAATAGCCTCCAGCACGCTGTCTTTGTCGACGACAGTGCTGTCCACCACGAATATCTTCTGCGTGTTGGGCAGCATGTTGTTGAATATCTCATGCTGCTTGGCGGTCATCTGTGCGGCAGCGGCGGGTTTAGCATTCTTACGTGCTACGGGCTTAGCCTTCTTCTGCTGCGCACAAACCATCGTTGTAGACAGCAGGAGCGCAAAAAGCATATATTTCCTTGAATTCATAGTCGTGTAGGTTGTATTCATGTGATATTTATCATTGCAAAAGTAATAAAATAATTTATATTACGTTACATTATATGATGGAAAAACAGAATAGCTATTCACATATACTAAAGTACACCGGCTTGTTTGGCGGTGTTCAGGTGCTCGGTATCCTCGTCGGACTGGTGCGCAACAAGCTCGTTGCGCTCATTCTTGGTCCGATGGGTATGGGCTTGTTGGCTTTGTTCTCCTCTACCATAAAGCTTGTTGGCGACTCTACCAATCTCGGACTCTCCATAAGTGCGGTGCGCAACATGTCGGGCGCTTACGATTGCGGCGACACCAATCGCCTTCTGCGTAGCATCAGCGTGTTCCGCCATTGGTGTCTTATCACTTCGCTGTTGGGCTTGCTGGTATGCGTAGTGCTGTCGCCGTTGCTCAGCAGGTGGACTTTCTCTTTCGGCAACCACACGCTCCACTTCGTTCTGCTTGCGCCAGTGGTGGCTCTGACGACGCTCTCCACCGGCGAACTTGCCATTCTGAAAGCCACACGCCGTCTGCGCGACATAGCCGAGAACTCTGTCTACGCTATGATTGTGACCCTCTTCGTGTCCGTACCTATCTACTATTTCTTCGGCAGCAAAGGGATCATACCGTCGTTGCTGCTCGTTATACTGCTGCAGACCATCATCGTTATGCGCTATTCACTGCGAGCCTATCCGTTTCGTCTCAACTTCCGCAAGTCGCTGTTGTGCGAAGGTTTCGGCTTCTTGAAACTCGGCGTAGCGTTTGTCATAGCCGGCATGGCAGGCAGTGGGGTAGAGATGGCTATACGAGCATATATCAGTAATGTAGACGGCGTAGACACCGTAGGTCTGTACAACGCCGCATACGTAATGATATTCACCTATGTAGGCACCGTGTTCACGGCTATGGAAACCGACTACTATCCGCGCTTGTCGTCTATAAGCAAGTTGGGTCGCGAGTTCAACCTCACGGTCAACAAGCAGATAGAAGTGTCGTTGCATCTCGTTTCGCCGATGCTCGTGTTCTTCATTCTTGCCATGCCCGTTCTGTTGCCGATGCTTTATAGCGGCAAGTTCTTGCCCGTATTGCCGATGATGCAGGTGGCGGCATTGGCTATGTACGCCCGTGCTATCTTCCTGCCTATAGAGTATATCGCCTTGTCGCGTGGCGACTCGAAGCGTTTTCTTTGCATCGAACTGGTGAACGACGCCCTGCTTCTCACTATGGCTAACCTCGGCTACAGCCGCTACGGACTCCTGGGTATGGGTGCCGGCATGACCGTAGCCTCGGTGCTTGAGGTGTTCGTGGCAGCCGGCTTCTGCCGTGTGGCTTATGGCTACAAGCTCTCCGTAGCGCAACTGAAGATAATATCCGTGCATGCAAGCATCGGAGTGCTCACCAGTCTGCTCACGTTCGTAGACAATGTGTGGATATACGTGTCGGTTGGCACGTTGCTTTTGGTTCTCGACCTTGCTTATACGCTCTCGATAATGCGCCGACACGTAGACATCGACATCATTAACCGCATAAAGCGCAAGTTCGTGCGCCGTTCTTAGAGTTAACGCTTCAGACGCTTGTAGACGCTGTGCAGCAAGCTGAGGTGTCGGCATGTGCCGCAGGCGAAGTAGACCATAGCCAAAGCCTTCTCGTACAAGCCGAAGCCCTTCAGCGTGCTGCGTCTGTATCCGCCGAAGCGCACGCCGTGCTCGAATTGTCTGAAGCGCTTCACCGCCTCCTCGTATTCAGCTCGGCTCATGTTGCCGGCGTTGTTGAACAGCAGCATGAGCACGTTCAGATATACCTGCATCTGCCAACGCCTCATCTTCGCCATCACCTCCTTCTTCATTTTCTCCTGCTCAGCCTTCTTGCCGAGCATCAGTGCCGTGTTGAGCCGCTGGAACTGCTTTGGCGCGAACTTCTTCGTCATAGCCTCCGCGTTGCCCTGATAGTAGAAGAACGTGCCGTGGCAGAACGCCGTTTTGTTGGCACGCAGATACTGCACGCGCGTGTTGTACTCGTCGCTGTCGAAGTAGCTTGTGTCGCAGTCGGCGGCGAACATCAACCGGCGGTGGATAAGCGCAAAGCCGTGTATCGAGAAGTCGATGCACGCGGCGAACGCCTCCTCGCCAGAGAGCAGGGTGGAGTAGTCGCCGTCGGGCGCGAACGAGCCTTTCGCTTGCTCCGTAGAACCGTCGGCGTTGGCGAGCAGCATGTCAGGAATCACAATCTCTGCCCCCGTTTCCTCGGCGCGAGACACGGCATTCTGCAGCAGATCGGCAGACAGATAGTCGTCCTGCGACATATAGAATATGTAGTCGCCCTCAGTCTCCTTGCTCATTATGCTTATGTTGCGAGCCGTGTTGCCCTTGCCGTCGTTCAGCTTGCTCATTATCTTTATGCGCTTGTCGGCAGCAGCCAGTTGCTTCAGTACGCTCAGGCTGTCGTCGGTCGACTCGTCGTCGAGCGCTACAAGCTCCCAATCTGTGTATGTCTGCGCCGTCAGCGACCCTATTGAGCGCTGCAAGTATCGGCTGCCGTTGTAAACGGGCATGAGTATCGTGACTTTTATCATTCTTCGTGATAGTTATGTTCTCTGCAAAATTACGAAATTATTGTCTGCCCGACGTCGTAATTTCGGGTTTTTCTTTGCTCTTTTTCCGCAAATTGTTTTTACCTTTGCAGCGATACATAACAATAAATGGTTACGAAATGTCACAGATAGATATTTTTGAGGCGAAGAGCAGCACGCCGGAATACGTGGCGGCTGTAAACCGACTGCTGAAGCAGCTGTGTTCTTCGCCCTGCGAGATGAGCGCCGAACGCCTGCAGCGCATTGTGGAGGAGCATAACAGCCGCCTGCTGCTGCTCGCGGTAGACGGCGAGGTGATGGGCATGTGTACGCTCGGCTTCTACACATCGCCAACGGGTTGCAAGGCATGGATGGAAGACCTCGTGGTAGACGAGACGTGCCGCGGTATGCATCTCGGCGAGCGTCTCTTCAACTTTGCTGCCGACTTCGCAGAGCACGAGGGCTACGACACGCTCATGCTCACGTCGCGACCTGCACGCGTCGCGGCTAACCGCATGTACCAGAAGCTGGGGCTCGGACGCAAGGAGACGAACGTTTGTTTAAAAGTAAAAAGCCCCTCCCAACCCTCCCCGTCGGGGAGGGCTTAGTTAGCAAAAGTTCAGAAAGGCTTAAAGAGGCTTAGAAAGGCTTAGTTCGGCTTAAAAGAAAGAAAGGAAAAAACAACAATACTATGAAACTGGATAACAACACTGGATTGGTGCTCGAAGGCGGCGGAATGCGCGGCGTCTTCACGTGTGGTGTGCTTGATGCGTTCATGAAGCACAACATGTATTTCAACTATGTGGTGGCGGTGTCGGCAGGAGCGGGCAACGGCATGTCGTACATGAGTAGGCAGCCGGGGCGCGCACGCATTACGAACATCGACTACATGGACAAGTTCCACTTCATCGGACTGCGCTACCTGCTCACGCAGGGCTGCATCTTCGACGCCGAACTGCTCTACGACAAGGTGCCGAACGAGTATGTGCCGTTCGATTACGACGCTTATTTCAACAATCCGGCTACGTTCGAGATGGTTACAACCAACTGTCTCACGGGGCGTCCGATGTACCTCACCGAGCGTCACGACCGTCAGCGCGCGCTCGACGCCGTGCATGCTTCGGCTTCGCTGCCTTACGTCTGCAAGATAATGAACGTGGACGGCATACCGATGCTCGATGGCGGCATCGTCGACTCGATACCAGTGGAGCGCGCAATGGCTACCGGTCATGCGCAGAACGTGCTCGTGCTGACGCGCAACCGCGGCTATCGCAAATCGGGGCACGACATAAAGATTCCGCATTTCATATACAAGAAGTATCCGCGTCTGCGCGTGGCGCTCAGCCATCGTATGCGCGTCTACAACGAGCAGCTCGCACTGGTGGAGCGACTCGATGACGAGGGTAAGGTGGTGTGTATTCGCCCCGAACGCCCTATGGAGGTAGATCGCATGGAGAAGGATGTAGCCAAGCTGCAGCGGCTCTACGAGGAAGGCTTAGCACTCGGAGAGCGCTTCTGCCTGCAGTACTCTGGAGAGAAATAAAGGGGGTGCACTTGTCTCAAGTGCACCAACC
>ULJH01058311.1_pt1 | contig 11537 bp, 4 predicted proteins | sample 1950781 | NCBI WGS metagenome assembly ULJH01 (sample SAMEA4835462, study PRJEB28245) | human gut metagenome | biome: gut microbiome; material: fecal sample | place: Denmark | collected 2008 | reverse complement strand
TGCCTACAGCCTCGGAAACTTTTATTTTACCTCGTATACCACGGACACCGGACTTCTGCAGGTACAGTTTTCTGCGAAGGAGAAACGGATGACCGGGCTTCGCTTCATTCCCTGTCTTCAGAGCGGCACGGCTGTGCGTCTTCTTGAGGGAGCGGAGAAGGAGCGTGTCCTGCAGGAGATGAGAGATTTATCCGGAAGCTGCGGAGTGTCTCTGGATGAGAATGGCTGGGCCAGCTGGTAAGTTTGAGGGAGATTTCGGCGGGCAAATTTACACTTTTTTCATTTGCAATCAGACAGAATCATGGTATCCTTGGGAATGCTATGACCGACAGTCAGAAAAATGCGCCGCCGGGGATGCGGCAGGGAAGGAAAGCATGGAAGAGAACAAGCAGAAAGGCAATTCGGCAATGATTCGGATCGCATCCTTTATCGTGGATAAGAGGATGCTGTTTTTCCTGATTTATATCATCGCGTTGATTTTCTCGGTGATCGCAACGAATTGGGTCAAGGTCAACAATGATCTTGCGGATTATCTTCCGGAAACAACCGAAACGAAGCAGGGCCTTGAGGTGATGGAGAAGGAGTTTGTTACCTTCGGAACGGCCAAGGTGATGGTTGCCAACATTTCTTTCCCGGATGCAAAGGAGCTTCAGAGTGAAATCGAGGGAATGGACGGCGTTTCTCAGGTGGAATTCACCGATGAGGATGCGGACCAGGCTGATTTTGTGGAGCACTACAACAACGGCTCGGCGCTCTACAAGATTACATTTTCCTATGATGAGACGGATGACCGGGCGCTGGAGGCCTTGAACAACGTCAAGGACAGGCTGTCCGATTATGATATCTATGTCAGCACCACTCTGGGAGATCAGCAGGCGGAGATCATTCAGGAAGAGATCAATAAGATCATGGTGTTGGTTGCGGTGGTTGTGGTTACGGTGCTGCTTCTGACCAGCGAATCCTACGGAGAGATTCCGGTCCTTCTGATAACGTTTGTTGCCTCAATGCTGCTGAATGGCGGAACCAATTTCCTTCTCGGAACCATCTCCTTTGTTTCAAATTCGGTTTCCTCGATCCTGCAGCTTGCGCTGTCTGTGGACTACGCCATTATTTTCTGCAACCGGTACAAGGAAGAGCTGAAGGACTACGATGTGCACGATGCTGTCGTGGTAGCGCTTTCGAAATCCATTCCGGAAATCTGTTCCAGCTCCCTGACAACCATTTCCGGTCTGATGGCCATGATCTTCATGCAGTACCGGATCGGTGCGGACCTTGGCGTTGTCCTGATCAAGGCAATCCTGTTGAGTCTTCTTTCCGTATTTACGCTGATGCCGGGACTCCTTGTTCTGTTCTCCGGCATGATGGAGAGGACGAAGCACAAGAACTTTGTCCCGAAAATCAGTGCGGTCGGCCGTTTTGCCTACCGGTCACGCTTCGTTCTTCCCGCTATTTTCGGTGTTGTTTTTGTTGTGTTTGCGGTACTTTCCCAGAAGACTCCATATGTGTACGGCTATTCCACATTGCCGACGCCGGTACAGAACAGTCAGCAGAAGGCAGAAGAGCTGATCGAGGATAATTTCGGCTCCGAGAATTTCTGCGCTGTCGTGGTTCCCTCCGGAAATTACAAAAAGGAGGCGAAGCTGATCAAGGATCTCGAATCCTATACGGAGGTGGATTACTGTCAGGGCCTTGCCAATACAGAGGCAATGGGCGGCTATATGCTGACGGATGAGCTTTCTCCGAGAGATTTTTCGGAGCTTCTGGACCTCGATTATGAGGTTGCGGAGCTTCTCTATACAACGTACGCGGCGGATCAGGAGGAGTACGGACGGATTGTCGGCGGCATTTCTTCCTACAAGGTTCCGCTTATGGATATGCTGATGTTCGTCTATGAGAAGTCGGAGGAGGGCTATGTGACGCTGGATTCCGATACGCAGGAGACACTTTCCTCTGCCTATCAGCAGATCAGTGACGGACGCAAGCAGCTTGAGGGCGAGAAGTATGACCGGATTCTGGTGTATCTGACCATTCCGCTTCCGGAGCAGGATGATGCTTCGTTTGATTTCGTTCAGACCATGCACGATCTGGCGCAGTCCTATTATGAAGGCAGCTCGGTTTATGTCGTCGGCGACAGCACCTCCCAGAGAGACCTGAGAAACTCGTTTGAAAGAGACAACATTGTCGTCAGTGTCATGTCGATTCTGTTCGTGCTGGTGATCCTTCTGTTTACCTTCAAATCCTCGGGACTTCCGGTTCTTCTGGTTGTTGTCATTGAGGGTGCAATCTTCATTAACTTCGGAATTCCGACGCTGATTCATGAGAAGGTCTTCTTCATGGGCTATCTGATTGTCAGCTCGATTCAGATGGGGGCGAATATCGACTATGCCATTGTCATCTCCAGCAGGTATATGGATTGCAGGAAGACGCAGAGCCGCAAGAACTCCATCATTGAAGCGCTGAACTTCTCGTTTCCGACGATCATTACCTCCGGCTCCATGATGATTCTGGCCGGTGTGTTCATCGGGCAGATGACTTCGGATGCCTGCATTGCCGGAATCGGAGAATGCCTGGGACGGGGAACCATGATTTCCGTTTTCCTGGTTATGTTTGTTCTGCCGCAGATCCTGCTGGTCGGTGACAAGTTGATTGAGAAGACAACCTTCGAGATAGAGCGGCCGGTAAAGACCAAGGAAGAGACGGGAACCGTTGTGATCAACGGTGCAATCCGCGGAACCATCAACGGCACGGTCATCGGAACCATGAACGCGGTGGTACGCGGCGATGTCAAGGCAATCGTTGTGTCCGGAAGCATGGAAAAGGCATCGGATCCGGATGCCGGAACGGATGCGCAGGGAAAGCTGCCGGGGCCGGTTGAGGAAGCTGCCGGAGCACAGGATATGGACGAAGATAGCGAGGATTCGGAGGGGGTCCTGAATGAGGATGAGACCCCGGATGAGGCTGCGGAGAGAAAGACACAGAAGAAAGGAGGAAAGCAGGCATGAATAAGCTCCGAATATCGGCAATTTTAATGGCGGGCACGGTTGCTGCTTCCTCCTTGTCCGCACCGATTTGTGCGGCGGCAGCTTCGGTGACGGATCTGGAGCAGCAGGCAGAGGACATGGTAAACCAGAGCGTGGTGCAATCCGCAAAGGGGGAGACCAAGAGCTCGGAGTCCCCGGATGAGAGCGAAGAGGATTCCGATTCTCAGGCGAATAAGGCGGACATCTCCGGAAATGAGGCAAAGGTCTATCAGAAGGTGGAAATCAATTCCATGAAGGATTTCCAGGAGCTGGTGAAGAACTGCCACTATGACAGCTGGTCCAGAGACAAGGAAGTGCACCTGAACACGGATCTTGACTTTGCCAATGAGGAATTCACACCGCTGGAGACCTTTGGCGGACGCTTTGACGGACAGGGGCACCGGCTTACCGGTGTTGCGATAGCAGGAAATGTTTCGGAGACCGGCGTGTTCGGAACCATACAGAACACGGGTACCGTTTCGAATCTGAAGGTGCAGGGAGTCATCGCACCGAATGGAAATCAGTCGAAGCTTGGCGGAATTGCCGGACTGAATTATGGGAAAATTCAGAACTGCTCCTTCGACGGCAAGATTACGGCTGACAGTGAGGTCGGCGGAATTGTCGGCCGAAACGGAAGATACGGCACGATTCTCAGCTGCAGCAGCACAGGCTCGGTGACAGGAACCTCTGCCTGCGGCGGAATTGTCGGCTACAACGAGGGAACGGTACTCACCTGCACCAATGAAACCAGTGTCAATACCACCTATCAGGATTCCAACATGACTCTGGATCAGCTCTCGGGTACATTGGAAAAGATTCTGATGACCGGGGATCTTACGAGCTTTGAGAACCTGGAAATCAATTCGGATACAGGCGGAATCGCAGGCTTTACCTCCGGCGTCGTGGCCTCCTGCACGAACGAGGCGGACATCGGTTACGAGCATGTGGGTTATAACGTCGGCGGAATTGCCGGCCGAAACTCCGGCTTTCTGCAGAGCAATACCAACCGGGCTGCGGTTTACGGACGAAAGGACGTCGGCGGAATTGTCGGACAGATGCAGCCATATCTGTCGGTGGACTTTGCGCAGAGTACACTGGATGACCTGGATTCCCAGCTGGATGAGCTGAATTCTCTTGTCAATACCGGCCTGGATAACGCAGGAGATTATTCCGGGAATACGAGAAGCCATCTGACCAATATCAACGGTCTTTCGAAGATTGCGCAGGATGCTGCAAAGGGCATCGCCGATGAGGGCTCGGACAAATACGACGAGGCAGCGGCCAAGCTCAATAAGGCAACGAACACCATCCAAAGCTCTCTCAGTACCTTCTCGGACATTTCAACGAAGCTTGGCGGATATCTTGGGGATGCGAAGGACTCCTTTTCTTCGCTGGGAAGCTCTGTCGGCTCGTATCTGGATGGAATTCAGATGACAGAGGAAGACCGCACGGCGATGGACCAGTACATCAGTCAGTTTGAAGAAGGCGCGGACAAGGTCGCGGACGGCACGCAAAAGCTTTCGGATGCGGTTAAGGAAGGACCTGGTGTGGATGACATGGGAACCTCCGTGGATAAGACGAAGGTGGATGTCTCCAGTGCACTGATCGAGATTCAGGCCGGCTATCAGGAAATGTACTCTGCGGCACAGGGAATGGACGGAGTTCTTGCCAAATATCCGGACAATCCGGACGCGCAGGCGGCAAGAGAGGACCTGAAGGGGACACTGGACTCTCTGGATGAGCTGAATCAGGAAATCAATGATGCGGACAGCAGCCTCAGCGTTTTGAAGGACAGTGGCTCCATCGGAACCTTCACGGATGGAAATTTTACCGCGGGCGATCTGCAGGATCTGACCTCGAAGCTTCGAAAGCAGCAGGCGGAGCTTCTGGAGAATTATCCGGAGCTGAACGATCCGGAAATCGAAGGCAAGAGTGATGCCGAGCTGCAGAACTATTTCAAGGATAAGTATCAGTTTGACAGCGACGAGGCGAAGAACTATACCGACAACTTCATCAGGTACCGCAATGAGTATAAAACGGTAACGGATAACATCGCGAAGCTCGATGCGGCCGCTGCGGATATCTGGACGGATCCCGATGCGTTTGATGCCTGGGCAAAGAAATACGACATTGACGGAATTCTCCGGGATATCACGGATGGTCTTGGGGATCAGACGAGCTCTCTCAGTGAAATGCTGAAAATCGCGGAAAAGTATGCGAAGAATGCAGGAAACGTCTCCGGCGTTGCGGATTCCCTGAAAAAAGCAGCGGACACGCTTCAGAATACGCCGGAGATTTCCTCAGAGCTTTCCGGAGCACTGAACGCACTGGCCTCCATGGATCTGAAAATCAGCGGCATCAGCGATAAGATGCGCAATAACGGCAACAATCTGTATGAAGCAATGAGCCAGCTGACAACAGAGATTCAGTCCCTTGGCGATACCATGGGAGAGGAATCGGAGGATGGGATTGCCAATCTTCGTGCCATTACCGATCAGTTCGATACCATCATGCGTACTCTTCGGGATGCTGCCGATGATATGCAGAATAAGGATACGGATGATACGGTGCAGGATGTATCCGATGAAGATGTCACCCAGACCTATCAGGGCAGGGCGACTGCCTGCACGAACTATGGCGACGTAAAGGGTGATACCAATGCCGGCGGAATTACCGGTATGGTCGGCGTGGAATACGATCTGAATCCGGAAACCGACATTCACCAGACAGGCGACTCCTCACTGGATTACATTTTCCGGGCAAAATGCATCGTCGACAGCTGCACAAACCGCGGAACGGTGCATACCAGAAGCAATTACAGCGGCGGAATTGCAGGTCACATGGAGATGGGACTGGCTGCGGAGAATGCCAATTACGGAACGCTGGACTGCAGCGGGAATTACACAGGCGGTATTACCGGTTATTCCGTCGGAGTGGTTCGCGACAATACGGCCAAGTGCGATGTTTCCGGGGGCAAATATGTGGGCGGCATCGCCGGGTATGGCGTTACTCTTCGGAACAATCTCGCCATGGTGAGCTGCTCGGACAGCAAGCAGTACGTTGGAGCAGTAGCAGGGCGTGTGAAAAATGTGGACCCGGATGAGGTGTCCGGCAATTACTATTACTCCACTTCTATTTACGGAATTGACGGGGTCAGCTATGAAGGAATTGCGGAAGGCGTTGCCTATAAGGAGCTTCTGAAGAAGGATGGCATTCCCGCAAGCTTCCATCAGCTGGTTCTCACCTTTGTTGCTGACGATACGATCGTGCGCAAGGTTGCATGCAATTACGGAGCAGGAATTTCGGGGGATCAGATTCCGCAGGTCCCTCCGAAGGAAGGCTTCCACGCGGAGTGGAGTCGGACGGATTTTGGTGAAATTACGGAAGACGAAGTGGTTAAGGCGGACTATTCCCGCGTCAACACGCTTCTTGTGTCGCAGCAGACGAGGAGCAGCGGACAGCCTGTGATAGAGGTCTACGGAAATTTCCGCAGTGAGGATTCCCTGCTTCTGACGGAAATGTCTCCGGAGAATGGCGAGCTGGAGAGGTGGATGGTCTCTGTTCCGGATGACGGACAGGAGAAGCACCAGATCCGCTACCTGGCACCGGAGGATGCCGGAGATGTTGAAATCTATCTGATCCGCGACGGAAAAAAGACCAAAGCGGAAACGGACCCCTTCGGTAAGTACATGACCTTTGATGCCGAAGGAAGCGACGTGGCCTTCTGCGTGGAAAAGGAGGGAATCCCCGGAGGAATTGCCGGGAAGATCGGGATCCTTCTTGCGGCAGCAGGTGCCCTTGCGGTCCTGCTTCACGGAATTATGAAGAAAAAGAGAAACCGCAAAAAAGAGAAGCTTCGCAGCAGAAACCGTGGAAACGGCGGCTCCGAAGATTCCTATGAGGACGATGACTGGCTGGACGAAGAGGATTCCGAGTCCTGAACGGCCGGATAAATCGCCTGAATTTCATGGAGAAAAAGCTGCAGGGCAGCGGGAATGTAGGTTCCCTTTCTTGTCACCAGACACAAGCTTGATGTGATGGACGGCTGCGTGACAGGGAGCTCCTGCAGCTCCATTCCGGAGAAGGAGGCTGCGGATTGAGGAACAATGGCAATCCCAAGAGCTGCATCTGCCCAGGAAAGGCAGGTTCTTGCGTCATCGGCAATGCAGAAATAATCCGGTGAAAGGCCAAGCTCGGAGAAGGCGTGATCCAACACGCTTTTCCATCGGCGGTAAATGATTAATGGATACGAGGAGAGCATCGACAGTGAAATGCCGGTGCTCTTTTTGGTATCTCTGTCCGGGAAAAAACGGGAGCCTCCGACGGCGACAATGCAGTCCTCAAAAAGCTCCCGCACGTCGAAGCTGTTCTGGGCCTGGAAGGGGGTCCTTGTGAGTGCGACATCCAGCAGATTGGCTTCCAGAAGCTCCAGCAGGCGGTAGGTATTGGATTCTGTGAGTTCAAAACGGATGCCGGGATATTTTTTGGAAAAGGGCAGAATCATTCTGGTCAGAAGCTCCCCGTTTGCAGAGGAAGCAATCCCGAAGCGCAGCACGCCCTTATTCCCTTCCGTATAATCCAGAAGCTCCTGCACGGTGTTTTTCTGCAGCTCCAGAAGCGTGGAAGCGCGGCTGTACAGAAGCTTTCCCGCGCCCGTGAGCGTCACCTGGCGCGGGCCGCGCAGGAACAGAGGAGTTCCGACCTCCTCCTCGAGAAGACGAATCTGCGTGGAAAGCGGCGGCTGCGTCATGTGAAGTCTGCGGGCTGCGGCCTGAAACGTGCCGGCATCTGCGATGGCGATAAAATATTCCAGCTGTCTGAGATCCATGTCTGTGTCCTTTCCGAAACGATCGCCTGCGATATTACAGCCAGTATATATCGGAATCGAATGGGAGAGATATTTTATTTATAATTTTCGTATACGAAGAGCTGTGCTAGGATGATTTGCGATGGCGAGAGTTCGCCTGGAAATGCAACGGAAACACATAAAACAGGAGAAAAACTGCAATGAAATCACTTCTGAAATATCTGAAGGAGTATCGGAAGGAGGCGGTTCTGGCACCGCTGTTCAAGCTGCTGGAAGCCACCTTTGAGTTGATTGTTCCGCTTGTCATGGCGGCAATCATTGACACGGGAATCGGAACACAGAACCGGCCCTATATTCTGAAAATGTGCGGGGTTCTGGTTTTGCTGGCGGCCGTCGGACTGGTATCTGCCATCACGGCGCAGTGGTTTGCTGCAAAGGCTGCGACCGGCTTCTCGGCAAAGCTTCGCCATCTTCTGTTTGAGCATATTCAGGAGCTGTCCTTTTCCCAGATGGATTTGTTCGGAACCGACACCTTGATTACCCGGATGACGAGTGACGTGAATCAGGTGCAGAACGGCGTCAACCTGGTGCTTCGTCTGTTCATGCGGTCTCCGTTTATCGTCTTCGGTGCAATGGTGATGGCCTTTACGGTTGACGTGAAGGCGGCGCTGATCTTCGTGGTCACAATTCCGGTTCTTTCTGTGGTGGTTTTCGGGATCATGCTGTGGACGATGCCGCTGTATCGGAAGGTGCAGGGGAAGCTGGACCGGATTATGACCGGAACCCGTGAGAATCTGACCGGTGTCCGCGTGATCCGTGCGTTTGGAAGAGAAGAAAGTGAAGAGGAGAGCTTCCGTACGGAGAATGCGGCGCTTTCCCGGATGCAGCAGTTTGTGGGCAAAATTTCCGGTCTGATGAACCCGGTCACATACATTCTCATCAATCTGGCAACGGTGTATCTGATTTATACCGGAGCGGTTCGTGTGGACTGCGGGATTCTGACACAGGGGCAGGTGGTTGCACTTCTGAACTATATGTCTCAGATTCTTGTGGAGCTGATCAAGCTTGCCAATCTGATCATACAGGTGACGAAGGCCTGGGCCTGCGGAGACCGGATTGCCGATATCCTGAAGGTGGAGCCGGATATGAAAGACGGCCTGCTGCCGGCGGATGCGGTCAGAGACAGTGAAACGGCGGTGGAATTCCGGAATGTGTCGCTGACCTATGAGGAGGGTGCAGGAGAAGCTCTGCAGAACATTTCCTTTAAGGTCAGAAGAGGTGAGACCATCGGTATCATCGGCGGAACCGGAAGCGGAAAATCCTCACTGGTGAATCTGATTCCCAGGTTCTATGACGCGTCGCAGGGAGAAGTTCTTGTGGGCGGACACAATGTGAAGGAATACCGGCAGGAGGAGCTTCGCAGCAGGATTGGCGTGGTGCTGCAGAAAGCGGTTCTGTTCAAGGGGACGATTGCAAGGAATCTCTCCTTTGGCAAGAGCAATGCCTCTGCGGAGGAAATGGACGAGGCGCTGGCTGTGTCACAGGCAAAGGAATATGTGGACTTAAAGCCCGGAAGGACGGAGTTCGAACTGGAGCAGAACGGACGCAATCTTTCAGGAGGCCAGAAGCAGCGCATGACCATTGCACGCGCACTGATCCGCAAGCCGGATATTCTGATTCTGGATGATTCCGCATCCGCCCTTGATTTTGCAACGGATGCGAAGCTTCGGATGGCAATCCGCGGAATGTCGAGAACCCTGACAACCTTCATCGTTTCACAGAGGGCGGCCTCGGTGCAGTACGCGGATCAGATTCTGGTGATGGACGACGGGAGGCTTGTCGGCATCGGAACCCACGCGAAGCTTCTTGCCGGGAATCCGGTCTATCAGGAAATCTATTATTCCCAGTTCCCGAAGGAAGAGGAGGCATGAGAATGGCACAGAAACAGAAAAAGAAAGTGGATCATGCTGCGCAGCGTGTGATCATCAAAAAGGTTCTGCGTTATCTCGGACGCTATCGTATTTTCCTCTGGTTTTCGCTTGCACTTGCCTTTATGACCGTGGCACTGCAGTTGTATATTCCGAAGCTGACCGGTGAAGTTGTGGACTTTATGATCGGTGCGGGAAGCGTGCAGTTTGCGGGAGTCATCGGTATCATCATCAAAATAGCGGTCAGCGCCATGCTCGCCGGCCTTGGTCAGTGGCTGATGAACCTGTGCAACAACAAGATGACCTATGACGTTGTGCGGGACATCCGGAACGATGCCTTTCACAAGATCGAGCAGCTTCCGCTCTCCTATATTGATTCGCATCCCTACGGAGAAATCGAGAGCCGCGTGATCGCGGATGCCGATCAGTTTGCAGACGGTCTTCTGATGGGCTTTACACAGCTGTTCACGGGAGTGATTACCATTCTGGGCACGCTCTGCTTCATGCTGTCCATCAACATCGGAATCACCATTGCAGTGGTTGCCCTGACGCCGCTTTCCTTCCTGGTGGCCGGATATATTTCGACGCATACCTATACCATGTTCCGCAAACAGGCGGAGATCCGGGGAAAGCAGACCGGCCTGATCAATGAGATGGTTGAAGGACAGAAGGTTGTCAAGGCCTTTAACCGGAGAAAAGAGGTGGTTCGTGAGTTTGACGGAATCAATGAGGAGCTGAAGGAGACCTCCCTCCGGGCAATCTTCTTCTCCTCCATCACGAACCCTGCGACACGCTTTGTCAACAGCCTGGTGTATGCGGTGGTCGGCGTGACGGGCGCTCTTGCTGCCATCACAGGACACCTCACCGTCGGACAGCTGACGGCCTTCCTGTCCTATGCGAGCCAGTACGCAAAGCCGTTCAATGAGATTTCGGGCGTTGTCACAGAGCTGCAGAATGCAATTGCGTGTGCGGGAAGAGTTCTGGATCTGATTGAGGAGGAGCCCCAGGTGCCGGATTCCGGGCAGGCAAAGGCACCGGAGCATTTTGACGGAAGAGTTGAACTGCAGAAGGTCGACTTCTCGTATACAGAAGGACAGGAGCTTATCCGTGACTTCAATCTTCAGGTAAAACCGGGACAGAAAATTGCGATCGTCGGACCGACCGGCTGCGGCAAGACGACACTGATCAATCTGCTGATGCGGTTTTACGATGTGAAGGGCGGGGCAATCCTTGTGGATGGGACGGATGTCCGTGAAATCACGCGTCATTCCCTGAGAAGCGGCTACGGCATGGTTCTTCAGGAGACCTGGCTGAAATCCGGGACCATCCGGGAGAATATCACGATGGGAAATCCGGATATCACAGAGGAAGAAATGATCCGGATTGCGAAAACCTGCCACATCGATTCCTTTATTCGCAGGCTCCCGAAGGGATACGACACGGTGGTTTCCGAGAACGGCGAGGACTTCTCACAGGGACAGAGGCAGCTTCTGTGCATCGCGCGTGTCATGATGAGCAGACCGTCCATGCTGATTCTGGATGAAGCAACGTCCTCGATTGATACAAGAACCGAGCTGAAGATTCAGGATGCCTTCAACAAGATGATGGAAGGGAAAACAAGCTTCATTGTGGCGCACCGCCTGTCCACGATTCGCCACGCCGACTGCATCCTTGTGATGAAGGAAGGAAGAATCATCGAGCAGGGAACACATGACTGCCTGATGAAGGAAAAAGGCTTCTACTACGACCTTTATCAGAGCCAGTTCCTTGGGAAGGCGATCT
>ULJH01047818.1_pt1 | contig 11564 bp, 10 predicted proteins | sample 1950781 | NCBI WGS metagenome assembly ULJH01 (sample SAMEA4835462, study PRJEB28245) | human gut metagenome | biome: gut microbiome; material: fecal sample | place: Denmark | collected 2008 | reverse complement strand
ATAACGGTGAAAATAAGAACGTGGGGATCATCCCCGCGCATGCGGGGCTCACTATGGCCTTTGCTTTCCATCATGTCGGCAAGGGGGATCATCCCCGCGCATGCGGGGCTCACGGACTTGAGCTCATTGATATGATTTGCACGATGGGATCATCCCCGCGCATGCGGGGCTCACAATGTATTGTTAACTACATTATAACACATCTAGGGATCATCCCCGCGCATGCGGGGCTCACGAGGGTCTTCTTGACGGAATGATTGTCCGTGCGGGATCATCCCCGCGCATGCGGGGCTCACGTCAGGATGTAACCGTTGTACTGTATCTGGATGGGATCATCCCCGCGCATGCGGGGCTCACGATGTCTAAGATATGCCCTGACTTTACAAGTCGGGATCATCCCCGCGCATGCGGGGCTCACTAACCAGAACGCAAACAATAAAGTGCAGGCAAGGGATCATCCCCGCGCATGCGGGGCTCACGAAAATGCCGTATTTCTCAAGGTCTTGCTTTTGGGATCATCCCCGCGCATGCGGGGCTCACATGCCCGTATGGTTCATCATCATTCGGTGCTTGGGATCATCCCCGCGCATGCGGGGCTCACCATAGTACCTTTAATTTGTGTTTTAATGACATGGGATCATCCCCGCGCATGCGGGGCTCACTTAGGAAAAAATGCTGATTTTACAAATGCGATGGGATCATCCCCGCGCATGCGGGGCTCACTCCATATCATCACCCGCTTCGTCGTTATTGTCGGGATCATCCCCGCGCATGCGGGGCTCACTGGGTGATGATGCTGATGCCCGTCGCCGTCTTGGGATCATCCCCGCGCATGCGGGGCTCACACTAAAAAATCCCAATATTGACGCCATTCTCTCAGGGCCTCATCCCGTATTTTATTCAGTTTTACGAGTTATTCGATAACACTATTTCTTTTTCAATACTTCATATGCTTCTTGCACAGCCCGACAATCCTGCAAGGCTCGGTGTGTCGGCTTTTGAGATAGTCCAAGGATAGTTGTCATATCTGCTAAACTTATGCGCTTTTTTGAATCACACTTTTCTTGGTACAAGGACATAGTATCATAGTGCGGATTGGTGATGACACCACGCCCATTCTTCTGCAAAGCATGATTCAGAAATTTCATGTCAAACATAATGTTATGCCCTATCAAGGACTCCTTGCCAATGAAGGATTCGACTTTTGCCAGTACTTCCTTTAAGTTCTCACCAGAAGCGGCTATCATCTCATTCGTGATACCTGTCAGTTTTTCAATTGGACGCGGAATTGGCTTCTTCGTATGTATCAATGCTTGATACGACCCGATTATTCGTCCAGCTGCCACTTTCAGCATACCGACTTCGATGATTTCGTCTAGCTTTTCACGCAGGCCAGATGTCTCAAGGTCCAGTACAACGTAATCAGCAGGATAGCATCTCGATGACATAGACGATGCATTGGAAGGAATCGTCGAATGTTCAGTATCCTCATACCGCTCACGCTGAGTATGAGCCTGCTTTTGCTTCGCCATGCGAATCTGCGCTGCTTTGCTGAAATTCCTGCGCCTCTGTTCTAAACGACGCACACGACTCACACTCGGCTTCATCACAAGTTTTAATCCATCAAAATCAATGATTTGATTTTCACTATTATGAAGACGGAAATCCATACGTTGTTCGGTATTCGTCGTATAGACCAACGTTGCACGCCCATTTCTGACCGAATCTTTGACGCGCTTCCAGAGATTATCCCGCACACGGGCACTGACCTTGCCGACAAAAACCCCCGTGCTGATTTCCAGAAGCCATTTGGATAGATCCCCACGCAAGGACTTAGGGCAATCAGTCAAGGTTATCACTATCATCGCTATCCTCAATTATCGTGCCATATCCAGGTTCCAGCTCTGTTTCTTTTCCATAGGAAATACCATTCTGTACGGCTCCTCTTTTTTCATCCCAAAGGTTTACAATATCCGCATAGGATACTTCTGTATCATCCTTGCCAAGCAGCAAGTAACGGATATCTTTCACCATCCTTTCCAACAGGTGGCCCTCGACGATTTTATCGCGAAGAGCGCGCCGCATGTCGCCGCCGATATCATCGGATGGATCTGCCGCCAACTGGAAAGCCAAGGGGATAACATACTCTGCCTTGTACAAATCAGCCACATCGTATACGAAGGACTTCTCGTGGCCTGTATGTACAAACCCTAGCCCCGGCGATGCCCCCAGAGCCACGATGACGCTATGTGCCAAGCCGTACAAGCATGCAGTCCCAGCCGACAGGGCCTGGTTGACCGCATTTCCTCCTTCAAAATCGTCTGGGTCATATTCACGGCCATCCCATTCCACATCATTTTCTTTCGCGCATTTGCGATAGACATTTCGCACTCGCGCCCCTTCCTTGCCGCGAAGTTGCTGCATCGTCATGTGCGAAACATCTTCACCTGCGAAGCGCATCTGATACATCTTGCGTGCAATCTCAAGGCGAAGTCTTGTATTCGTCACCAGTTTCGCCTGCATCATCAGCAAAGATGCGGAATGCGTCAATGGCTTTCCCGAAGCATAATAACGCACGCCATGCTCGCCAATCCACAAAACGCTCGTCCCCGCATCGCCAATCAATTCCATCGCACGATGTGTAACCGTCGTCCCTGGCCCTAATAAGAGCACGCTCAACGACGCTGCCGGGACTTGTACCGTTCCTCTTTCATCAGCAATGCTGATGGAGCTATCTTGACGATTGATCAAGCAGCGCTCGAGATACAAGAAGGACAATCGCTCCTTAATCTGAGGCAACTCCTGCAATTCTGTCTTCTGTGCACCGGGTAACTTTTTCATAGGAATCCCTCATCATCTCATAATAGGCTTATGACGATTTCACAGACGACCTAAGGTAAGCAAACCACAGCCGTATGATTTTGCTCTACCGATTCCTGCACATAATGTCTGACGGAATCGATCTGCATCGGTAATCTGTAAGACACCCTCAAAGATGGCTGTATGCAATGTGACGAGCTTGCCATTGCGTGTGAATTTCTTGATATCACGCTGCACTACAGCAAAGGATTCTGGCAAAAAGCCAGCACCTTCACTCTTAGAACGGAACCAGTCCTCCTGTTGCGGCACAGTCACATGCGGAACGACTTTTCCCCGCTCACGATTTCCTTCTTTGATGCTATGTACCGGATTACCACAGAAGCGAAAACGATATCGCTGATCATTCGCTAACATCCGAAATAAATTGTGGCAATCACGACTCTCACCAGTATCACCGTCATAACCGAATTGCTCTACCAGATGAGAAAAATCCGGGTGTTTCTGGCTAAGCACCAGCAAATAAGGCTGACCATGAAGATAATCCAAGCGCCAAAGTTTTCTCGATGCATCATCCGGCGTAAAGCATCCTTCTACCGTAGCATGCATGACTTGCAATGAACCCAAGAATTTCATTGATGTGTGGATATCTTTATTGATTCTGATTCTTGATAGATACATCGCTGTCCTCCAATAACTCCATTGGATCATGTTCCGTAGGAACTTCCTGTTTTTTCTCTGTACTCTCACTGTCGACAAGCTGGCTCAAAGCGATCTGTTCGCGGATGACATTCCGGAAATGATAGAGCCGTCTCTTCTGGCTGAAGCTTTCAGGAAAGTCACGAACAGCATAACCATTCTCATCCAGACCGGCATCACGAACAATCTCTAAAGATGTTATGTGCTGCCATTTGGCTTTTCTCTGGTACCAAGAGGATGCCTGCCATTCTTCCTGCCTCAATGCTGTCAAGAGATCCACATCACGGATGCCAAGAACCAATGGCTCTGCAGGCGGACATGAACGTCGTCCAAGTGCCAGTGGATAGACAGGATGCATCAAAGCAGATTCTAACTTCGCCAAAAACTCAGACGGTCCCTCCAGTCCTGCAAGAAAAACAGCATCTTCGAGATAATATCGATATGTCACCCATGCAGTTGATTTACTGCCGTTCTCACGATGTACCATATGAAAGTCTTGCTTCATCGTTCCCGGCTGATCAATCCGAACGCCGAACTTTAATACTTTGAACGCATCGAGAGAATCTTCACGTGATACTCCCATGGCAGCAGCGAGCATGCCTATCACGCCACTACGAGTTGGCTCCATATTGGTCGTGCGACGGTCGAATTTACTGCTTATCCCCCATGACTGCATAGGGGCAGCCAATCTTAAAAGCAGTGTGCTCATACCATCACTCCTTTTCTAAGCTCTCCATATCATGAAGCAACGTATCCTGAAGTCTCTGAAGCAATTCCTTCATGTTGACCGTTTCTGCCTGGTCTTCCATCCCAATTGCCCAAGCTTTTTCCGGCGTATCCACATACCGATCATAAACCTGTTCTGCATACTTCCCCAATCTCTGAATAGAAGGCTTCACATAGCCTCCCTCGACAGTACGAACCGGCTCTTCAAAGGCACCGACAAGATTGATAGGCTGATCACGACGGATTGTGACAAGAACAGCATCCGGCAAAGTTCGATTGGCAAAGGTATTCTGCTTACCCGTTGGCATCGACTGGATAAAAGCCTTTGCAAATTCACCCACGGCGGCCGCTGTTGCTTCCTTCTCACCACCCAATTCTTTGAACAAGTTATGTACTGCTACAGTCGCATAGCGGTACATCGTCGAGGAATTGTACTCGACAACGCCAATCATACCAGCACCGGCATTATCCTCCGGGGCAAGATCATCTATCGCCGTAAAGTAATCATACTCATTGTCAACGCGATGTGTGGAGATGCTGTGAGCGACCTGTGAAGAAGCATCTGCATTCAACGACGGATCATCTGCGACCATGCGTCCAAAAAGAGCAATATCTACACTGTGATTCTGATTGAGCAGCCTCTTCGCTTCTTTCTTGATATCCTTATCTGCAGCATCCTGATGCGCCAAGATATAAAAAGCGAGATTATGCGCCTGAGTTCTGCTGATGAAGAAAAGTGCTTTTGTTTTTTCTTCATCCTCATTTTTCTTTTTCTCCGTCGAGAGGCCCGAAGCTTTTACGACTCTTTCTGCCAATGATTCTGCATCTTGCTCCGATATATCTGCTCGAATCTTCAACAGCTCTTCTTTCACCAAGCCTACAACCCTCTTCGTACGGATGCCTAAATCCTTTTCATTAAGATCTTCACAGAACATCTCACGCATTGCGCGTTTCCAGCTCTGCGAAGATACTCTTGCGCGTCGTACACCGCCATACAATGCCGTCTTAGGCGAACCTGTATCATCACGATTGACACAGCTTGGTGGTACCGTCTGGATAACATGAAAATCTACATAGATTCTATCAAGCTTCTTCATTTGCTTTCTTCCTTTCCTTTTTTCGCATCTTCCATGTAATAATCTTTGCCCCAATTGAGGACGATTTTCCTATGACAATCCAACTGTTGAAAACGATAAAGATCCAATGCAAACTGAGGATAATCTATTGTAATATTATGTTTCTTCATCAAGCCGATGATTCCTCTAGCATGTACAGATAATTCAGTCAGGCTATTTGCAGTAAGAACTTGATTGAATCGTCTCTGTACACCTGCCTCGCTTTCAGAAGCACGGAATAGTCTACCAGCAGCATATCCGAAAGAATTCCTATTACTGACAGCAGTATCTTCATCCGTCAGACCATCACTCATGCATCTTTCTATTCCTTGTTGATGAAAAGCATACAACGTCAATGCAGTATAAAGTGCTCTTTCAATCTGTTCTTCTTGTCTTGGATAGTCGCTTATTTCTTGTTCGGGCAGTACAAATCCTAATAGATTTGGCATCGTACCGATTTCTTTACCAATACCTCTGCGCAAACACGCCAAGACTGCTTTTGATGAATAAATATGCGAGATACGCCTTCTCATCAATCGAAGAATATTAAGCTCCACTGGATTCATCCTAATCACCTCATCCTAATATGTTCTTGATACGATATTGGAATTTCTGGAAAGCCTTTATCGCATTCTGTTCAACCCCACCTTTTACATAGCCTACTAAAGCCGTATCTGAACACTGATTAAGTTGCTCCTGTGCCAATTGTAGAAGCGTTTTCTTAGCTATGAGCAACCATTCTGCTGTCCTCATCTCCAATTCATCATTATCAGGATTAATCCCGAGCAGCCAAATACGGAATGCTTGGTCTAAATGATGATATCCCTCTTCTTGAGCAAACTTTACAATTTCTTTTCTCTTTGTAGAAAGACCTCCCTGAAAACTATTGCCAGACACTTCGGCAATATCAGCAGCGAAGTCGCCCAAATTCCTAACTGCATCCTTTGTCTTATCAAGGATACCAACAATTTCCTGTATCCACATCTCATTCATCTTTGCTAACAAGGACGCATTAATGGTAAGATCATCCTGAATGTAATCGACGATTTGCCATCCGGCACCTTTCAGGTTATAGAATGCTCCTGTAACACAGATATGAAACAAATTTATATTCATCTTGATGGCGTCAGTCGAATCTTCTAAAATCTGTAGCCAATGTACAATACCTGGCTGTTTGTTTTTTCTATTATTCTGTTTCATCCCAAGTAATGAAGCAAAATCACGCCAAACTTGATATTCCAGTCGATGTCTCTTAGGAGAAAATTCTCTTGCATCATCCGCTTTCCAAACGGTCATCATTTCATTGAGCAGACTAGCATCCTTTGCGAAGTAATCCCCCATTGTCAACAGATATCCCGTTACCATCCCATGCTCCCTGTGCAGGAAAATACGCCTGGATTGCATCGTCAGCAAATCTTTCTGAGGTCTTGGCTGAGGAATCTCTCGTTCGATTACTTCGCAAACTGGCTTTTCCCAATAAGCTTTGCTGTCCCCTTCACCATCATCAAAGACTTCATCACGGTCATCAACCAAGACAAAGTTGAGCATCAGCGTCTCAAACAGATTCCTGCCCTTAGCATAGAGCAAGCCGAGTTGCCCCAGATAGCCAACTCCCTTAGGAGTCGGCATCTTTGCTGAATCATCATCAAATCCATTCAAATGCAACAACCATCTCGCAGCTTCCGCATACGTCAGGCGATTCTGTGCATCTCCTGTACGTGTAGGAAACAGTCTAGGAGCATTATCACTCTGGAATAAATCTCCTACCAGCCTAGCAACAGTCTTCCACTTAATATCCGATGAAATCTTCTTGCCCTTTGCGGCCTTGTATCCATCCATATTCTGTTTAATATGCGCAGACTGATAGAACGGTTGCGTCGGATGAAAGAGCCAGAAACGATCATGATAAGGCTCCAGATACGCTTTTATCTCATCAAAGCGGAACTGTTTTTCTTCCCAAAGGTCGGTCCATAACTCTATCGCATCGTCTACTGTTTCAATATTCTCTGTCACAAAAGTGCCATGCATGATGGCCAGCAGTAATCGCATTATGGCAATATCCTGTGTAGGGAGCTCACCTGCCAGCTCTTGTGCTTCATGTGCATGCTCAAAGAGCTCCAAGATGGACCATGTTTTTGTTTCATTTGCCCTTGTCTTGACGATAATCCAAGGCTCGTCTAACAGGTTGAATTCCATTTCTGGTTCTTTTCCGTCCAAATCTCATTCCTCCTTGTAGCTCCAAAGTCCATTCTTTTCATCATAAACAAGTATACGATCCAGCAAATGCATCTCATGCTCTTCATTGAGGACCAAGAAAAGTTCCCCCTTCAACCAGTGAGATGCATACCAGGAATCCAGATTGTTATCAAGAACTACTTGTTCTAATTCATCAATCACCTTATCAATCTGCCAATTCTGTACAAAATAAGATGGTAGATTGATAGAGCAGCTTGCAATCGCTTTTGCGAGTGCATCGTCTGGCACATCGTCAATCCGCTCATCACCATGTCCAGAAAGCCAGGGCAATGTGTAGAGACCGCCATCTTCCTTTTTACAGATAACCAGCACGGTAAGAGAATTCCCGCTATCGCGTACTGTGGCTTCGCCTCGTTTCCCAGATGCGTCCTCCATCTGTGGTGCATTCAGCCAGCCAAGTAAATTCTTACGCTGTGCTTTCGGCGTCTTAATCTGGAATGTCCTCGCTTTATTCTTTTTCTTTTCAATGCATGTCTCATATTGGTTTCTTGCAACCGTATATTGCTGCCTGACTTCAGCTATATCGGCTTCTTTTACAAGATTGGCTTCTTTTGCAAGCCGGTTAATGATTTCATCATCATAGCCTGCTTCGTACACCTGCTGGACCAAGCGAGGAATATCGTCTGGCAAAATCAAACGTTGTTCTAAGAAAGCCCGTGTTTTCATCAGCAGGTACTCGCCATAGACAGCAGTACTCCCTTCATCAAATGTCAATGCATCTTGGATTCCCATGACATAGCATGTCGCTTCCTGCAAACGGCTTGGCCGCGCTTTTTTCCTGTTATGGCGATGCAGCCGACCAATACGCTGCAGGAGCAAATCCATGGGGCATATCTCCGTGAAGAGTACATCAAAATCCACATCAAGTGACTGTTCCATGACCTGCGTGCCGACCACAATGAGTTTATCAGGGCGATGGTCCTCCTGCGGCCCCAGCAGATCGCGGAGCTCCTGCTCTTTCCGGATGCGGTCAAAACTCAAGAAGCAAGAATGCAGCAACCTGACACAATCTTCTCCAAAGTACATTTCCATGCATTGCGCAACCGACTGCGCTTTCTTGACGGTATTGCAGATGATTCCCGCACAGCCGCCCTCAGCCAGCAGCTCACTCAGGATATCGCCCAGATTGTCTTCGTCAAGCTGCCGAAGATGAACGACTCTCTTCCGTCCAGAAGGTTCTGGCAAATCTTGATAGGTGTTCTCGCCGTCGGTATAGCTGATCAATGGATACGGACTGATAACCTCCGTGTCAATACAATCTGTCTTCTTGATGCGCCGATTCTGATAGGCAGCTAATAATTCCTGACGACGATGCGGCGGCAACGTTGCCGATAGAACGATGACAGGAACATCATATGCACCCAGCCAAGATAAGACAAGATCCAGATATCGATTCATGTACGCATCGTAAGCATGGCATTCATCACAAATTACCACTTTATTCACCAATCCCAGATGGCGCAAAGCAAGATGCTTCATCTTGAGGCCGCCCATCAAGATATGGTCGATTGTCCCCACAACAAAATCAGCGAGCAGTCCTTTCTTCCTGCCCTGTGTCCAATCATTGACGACTACATCGGCATGTTTCTCATCTTCCTCATCGTAGAGATGCGAATGTAATTTTATACCGTTATACACCTCATTGAATCCTGATTTGCCATGCGCCAAGAAAATCGACCGACTCACACCCGCATGGAGATGCTCAATCCATTTCTCGATACGCGGGAAAATGCCATCACTCGTCGCTTGTGTCGGCAAAGCAAAATAAATACCACCCAAGCCGAAACGGCGGGCAAATGCTTCTGCTGCCGCTAAAGCGGCTTCTGTCTTTCCCTCTCCCATCGGCGCTTCAATCACCATCAAGCCAGATTGTTTCATCTGTGAAGCCACTTGCAGAGCATGAACCTGTACGGGACGTGGCTGACGTCCAAACCGTTCTTCATATAGCTGTGACCACGGACAATCCGATGCAAATTGTTTGTACTCAGGCAAATGTAAGCCAGACCAAGCTTGCTCTGCGCGCTCTCTAGCCGGTTTCATTTTCATGATGCCGTAATCACGTGGAATCAACGGGAATTGAGTCGCATCACTAGCCAGCCAATCTGCCATAATCAGCAAGCCATTCAAAATGACCTGAGCTGGCACAGTCAGTGTTATCCCTGAGATGGACGACAGATCTGCCAAGTGCAGCGCATATTGCACAAGTTCCTCTTGGACCCTTTTCCATGCTCCATCTTTTATACCGGTAATCGACGAATATTCCGGAGCTACTCCAAGATCGTCTTTCGACTCCAAAGGTTTTCCATGATGTGCTCCTACAATGTCGGCCAAACTTCGGTCCACGCCATGACGCTCAAGAATAGCTTCCCCGACTAATGCATGCGGAAACCGCTTTGCCAGTGCCTGATTTTTCACCTCAACCGGTAATCCCTTACCAGTGATTTCATCGACGATGTCACCAAAATTAACGTTTTTTGCCTTTATCACGAATGCAGGTGACGCCTTGCCACAATCATGTGCAGCAGCCAAAAAACGAACAATTTTCCCTGCCAGCATCTCACGTTTTGCCGATGAAAGGGATTCTTGAACAACAATTCCCTGCACGACCAATTCTTTTGTATGTGGAGGCAGCCAATGCATCCACAAAAGATCCATAATCTCTGCCGTATCTGCTAGATGCATCCAGAGCGGCAACCAGCAATGATTGCCATCAAGTGCCAGCTTCCCCCATAATGACCGTGCTGGTGAAGATAATGCCATTTCATCATGCGCCATCATACTCTCCTCCATTTGTACCATGTCAGAATCAGAGTATCGAGTCGTAAATCATCCTCGGCTCATCTTACGGTCTTCTCCTCAGACATTTGTTATAGATACATATTCGATAAGAGATATGAAATTCCTTCTAGAAAATTGATGGAATATTAAATTCTACCGTAATTTCTATTTTTCTGGAATTATCCTCACAGGTACAAGGCTCACATTCTAGGTATATTGTTAATCTGCTAAAATGCATTCGATATCATCCTGCTTGATTATTTCGGTTTTGATATGTCCATATAATGGCAGGAATCATCCCCGCAGGTGCGGGGCTCACAGGTATTTCTAAGCTGCCTATGTGGCAGATAAGGGATCATCCCCGCGGGTGCGGGGCTCACATGCCTTTCTCTTCTGCTTCTTTCCACTTCTTGGGATCATCCCCGCGGGTGCGGGGCTCACATCGCCTCAGCTGGTAGTGACGTGTCGCCCTGGGGATCATCCCCGCGGGTGCGGGGCTCACCGGGGCGCATCGTCTCGGCGACCACGACAACGGGGATCATCCCCGCGGGTGCGGGGCTCACTTCTCCCGATTAACACCATCCTGTGTGGATTTGGGATCATCCCCGCGGGTGCGGGGCTCACCTCTTTTGCTTCGGCATCATAGCGTTTTTCACGGGATCATCCCCGCGGGTGCGGGGCTCACCTATTGATTGCACCATCCAGAGCGACCTGTTTGGGATCATCCCCGCGGGTGCGGGGCTCACCGCATCGAGTGGACGGTCGCCGGCCTCGTCGTGGGATCATCCCCGCGGGTGCGGGGCTCACTAAAAAAAATGTTGACTTACAAGCACGGCAGGGGGATCATCCCCGCGGGTGCGGGGCTCACCGGGACTTCCAAGGGAATAGCCGATAGTTATGGGGATCATCCCCGCGGGTGCGGGGCTCACATATCTTATTGATCGCGTCAATGAGCTGCTGTGGGATCATCCCCGCGGGTGCGGGGCTCACTTTAGTCTGGTGCAGGGCTTGCAATTCGTCGAGGGATCATCCCCGCGGGTGCGGGGCTCACAAACCTTGCAGGCTCTACGGTATCAACTAAGAGGGATCATCCCCGCGGGTGCGGGGCTCACTCATCCACGTCCTCATCCAGATGCCCGAATTTGGGATCATCCCCGCGGGTGCGGGGCTCAC
>ULJH01026623.1_pt1 | contig 11584 bp, 11 predicted proteins | sample 1950781 | NCBI WGS metagenome assembly ULJH01 (sample SAMEA4835462, study PRJEB28245) | human gut metagenome | biome: gut microbiome; material: fecal sample | place: Denmark | collected 2008 | reverse complement strand
CGGATATACCCCTCAGGATTTTACGTTGACCCGAATTTGGAGGAGTTTGTCCTAAAGGCGAGAATGATGAGGAATATTTTTCAGTGATAAAACCTACACAGTTGGGGGTTGCTAATTGTATAAATGCGGATGTACTTGTTGCTCATTTTGCATTTACATATCAACGAGAAGATCTTGATAAGACTGATATGTTATTGAAGTATGAGAATTTGATAAGAAGTAAAAAGGATAAAGTTTGTTCTTTATATGAAGAAATTAAGTGCCTTACGTTGATGGCTAAAGAGAATGTGAATATTGAAATACCTCATTATGATGATTGTCGTTCTAAAAAAAATGGATTCCGTGAGTTTCTCCGGACAAGAAGAATTCCCGGAACCTTTTATGATTTAGGTCGAATTTATTGTACATATTGGTATTTTGAAAACTCACTACTAAACTTATAAATATTCACTGTCTTATAATAGACATCTGCATTCTCATAACAAAAAGCTTCTTTCGGAACAAAATTGGTTATGTTACGATCATTGTCAACACAAACCATTGTACCATCCATCCACGTTTCATATTTAGCAACAAGCGCCAAATCCGGATCACGATGATTTATCAGCAACTCAAGCATCCTGTCCTCAAAAATCAAATCAGATTCCAGTAGAATTGTGTCATCCTTGCATAATTCTTCTTTAGCTAATGCCAATGAATAAATATTGTTTGTCCGATCGTAAATAGGATTATTAATATACTCTATTTTCAAAATATCATCATAACGATGTCCTATATAGTCTATCAGTTTTTTCCCTTCATAACCTACCACTATAACAAGACGGTTAAGATTAAATTTTGATAATTGGGTAATCATTCTATCAATAAGTCGAATGCCATTAACCTCTACCATGCATTTAGTATTGTTCTTGGTTAATTCACCTAAACGTTTCCCCATTCCTGCCGCTAAAATAATTGCTTGCATATATATTTAGATTATTTAATTGTTAACTCTCAATCTTGTATAGAACCATTAATTATCACATCATAAAAAGTCCCTTTTTTATCCATATCTTCTTCAGTAAATTTATAACTTAGCTTATGAAAACAAGTCATATTCTTTAAGTCTTCAAATAAATCTTCATCATATTTATCAAAAAAATGTAATAATAAAATATGAGGAACCGTATTGCAAAAAGGAGGAATCTTTGCCGCTTCTAATGGAAATCGAGAAGATGCTATGGTAAAAAAATGATGAAAAAGAAAATAATCTATCAATTGATTACTTTTTTTCCAATAATCATAGAGTAATAATTGAGTTGACATCAACAAATGATTATTAGCTTTTGCATATATCAACCAACTTGACATCAAGGTTGCATGACCATCCGCCCCTGGCTTTTGAGTTTGAAAAACAAAAATATCTGATTTTAAAATTGATCTAGGAATATTATGCCCTGTACAAAATACCGTAGCATCCAACCATAAACCACCATACTTTATCAGTAACTCCAATCTCATTAAATCAGAAAAATGAGTAAGTGAAATGATTCCTTTATTACGTTTTTCCTCTATATAATTAGGAAATGATACATAATCTTGATAATTATCTGCAGTAAGTACTGTAATCTTCCAATCAGGAAAATTCCGTTTGACAGAATCATAACATTTCTGAACTACTAAAGGAGCATTATCCATACCCTGCCACCAAAATATCCAAATCATTTGTTGTAAAATAGAATCACCTTCCCTTTTCTCTAACTTAAAATCACTTTGTAATTTGCCATACTTCTTTTTCAACTTCTTTTGAATCTTTAATCCAGCGATAAGTCGTAACAACTCTAACGATTTTTTATCATACCCCAATATCAAAAATTCAATAAAGGTAACAGGCAATATCCCTAATTTCAACCATTGCTTTAAGAGATTAAGCCCACCGGCTTTTTTAAAAAAGACTTTTAACTGTAAAAACATTATAGATCACATTTTATCCTATTATTTTATGCTTCAAAAACACAAGTATAGCATATATATACGAATAAGCACTTGAAATCAAAGGATACTTTGAATATCCTGTACACTGATAAGATCTGTATCTTTCTTTCGTTAAAGAATACAAAGAACGAATATTTTGTGAAATCCCACCAATATAAAAATAAGCAATAATAATCGGATAATTACGCACTTTATATCTAGCTTGCTCCAATCGTATTAATAAATCCTTATCTGCAAATATTCTATACTGTTCATCAAACCCACCTAATTCTTCTATTACGGAACGTTTTATTACAAATCCCTGATGACACCCTCCTATTCCATTAGTATATTGTGGTTTGGGTACTTCATTTTCTCTACACAAATATACACCACCACCAACAAGATCAGCGTCTTCTGCATATTTCATCAACCTTTCCATTCCATCCTCAGTCAACTTATCATCACTTCCTAGATAATGAATCCACTCTCCTTTCGCCATTCTCCAACCTTTATTAAAAGCATCATAAATGCCATTATCTTTTTTAGAAACACATCGAATTTGAGAATTCATAAGAATAAAATCATTTACAATACATACAGTGTTATCTGTTGATGCTCCATCAACAACAATACATTCCCAATTCTGATAAGTTTGTGCACAAACACTCTTTAATGCATCAGCAATTGTTTTCGCTGAATTATATGTTGCAATTATGATACTTAATTTACACATAGTCGATCTTTACGCTCAAACAAGCAGTACAATATAATTACCATAAAAAAAGGTTCAACAAAAAAATTATATGAAACATTGACAGCACAAATAACAAGAAAAAATAAATAACCACCTTTTACTTTAAAATGACTAGCCAATAATGTTGACGACTTATACAAAGCCCAATAAAGTAAAAGTCCAATAGGTATCCCCAACATAGCAAAAATTTGCAATATACCATTTGACAATGCAATGTCTATCGTTGGAAACAACTCCCTAGATATATAAGACTCACCCTTAAAATCTCCATAACCAATCCAAGGAGAATCAGCAACATTCATAAATTCCATTAACAATCCTTCAGCTCGTTGTGGAACATATTGCTCACCAGTCCTTTCCAATCTTTCTATATTATTAGAATTCAAGAAATATTCCGGATCTAAAATCTGTTTCATTTTTTCCAACATAAACGGTGAGCAAAATAAAACAATACAAAATATTCCACATAACGAATATTTTACCAATTTAGAAGAGCGTTTTTTATCTGAATTTACTAATAATCCAAGCAAACAGACACTAAAAGCCATATATCCTGTAGTAGCTTGACTACTTATTATACCTAAAAGTAACGGTACAAAATTCTTTCGAAACAAATTAAAACGATTCCGAAAAAGATGAATCATCAGTGTTACAACAAGAATAGAAGAAAATCGCCCTGGTTCCCAAGCAAAACCTAGATTTCTTAAAACAAGTCCTTCTGTACTATCTAAATTAGCTAAGCCAACAAATCCCCATGTAAAACTACAAGTAGGAAATCCTATAGGTAAAGATAACGGAACCAATATATTACATAACATAGGAAATAAGAGACAAACTCCCCATAGCAACAAACTAATTTTTACAAGTATGGTAACAGAATTTTCAAAATAAAAGAAAAAACGATCAATCCCCAATGATCTAAGTAAAACAAAAGCTATTATAACATCATAATATCTACCTATAAGAATATTCCCTGTACCATATTTGTAAATAACAGCTATTTGTGATATAGTAATAACAGACAACATAAAATACAATGCCTTTATTTTTTTCAAATCTATATTAGAAAAAGATAAATAATAAAGCAAAGCTATTGGCAAAATACAATTCTCCCAACTATTCATCTTAACAGAATGACTCATAAACCCATCAACTGCGCCTCCTAGAGCTATTAACTGTATAATAAAAACAAGGATAATCCGCTTATCTGCCTTTTCTTTATAAGAAATATTTGTAGAATCCATAATTACTAATATGCAAGCACTTCACAAACACAATACCTGCAAAATACCCAACTACTTTCTTCACGCTAAAAATTAGTATAATAAAAATTAAGTTTCTTATTTTAGCCTAATTTCAACCACATTTATAGCACAATCTTAAAAAGATAAACTTTCATTATCAACATTATCATATAACCTTACCCCCCCAATAGTACAAACACCAATAGCCATATAATAAAAAAATTATTTTGAGAACAAGATATCATCAAATTCTATTTTATGCTCTTTTAACCTACCATTTCTTGAGGCTTATTGTCGAGTAATGGGTAATAATGAATATTACGAACAGGTATTGCGCATATTGCTTCATTTACACAGTTCTACTTTAAAGGCATTGCCGATAACTAATGAAAAATGGTATGAAATAGATGATGTGCAGGATTTGGATATTGCATCTACTATATTCAGTGATAAGGATATAAAATGGAAAGAATATCATAAACGTTATGGAGGTTATTGGCGTTTTCCTCAAATGTTGGATTATTGTTATTTGGTGAATCCTTTTTTTCCACCCAAACGGATGAAGGATGAATTACGTGCTAATTTTGATACTTTGCTTGAAAATTATCCATCGGGTATGCAGATAAATTCATTGCTTGCCGGGAAATACTTTGGTGTAAAGCAGGATTACATAGTAGTGGGAAATGGTGCGGCGGAATTGATAAAGGTAGTGATGGAAGAACATTCGGGTGACAAAGTTGGTATCATATATCCTACTTTTGATGAATATCCTAATAGGCTTCGCAAAGAACAAATAGTCCCCTTTTTCCCTCAAAACAAAAATTTTGAATATACGGCTGAGGACTTAATGGCATATTTTGAAGATAAAAATATTTCATTGATGATGCTGATAAATCCAGATAATCCATCAGGGCATTTTATGCCTAAAAATGATGTTTTGCAGTTGGCAGAGTGGTGTGCAATAAAAGGTATTCGTTTACTTGTAGATGAAAGTTTTGTAGACTTTACTTATGGAGCTGTTGATAATAGTTTGCTGTATGATGATATATTGACTGCTTATCCTCACATGATGGTTATGAAATCTATTTCAAAATCTTATGGTGTTCCTGGTCTGCGGCTTGGTATTTTGGCTACAGCGGATATTGATTTGATAGTGCGGATGAAAAAGGAAGTGAGTATTTGGAATATTAATTCATTTGCAGAATTCTATTTGCAAATTTATGGTAAATACGAAAAGGATTATATTAAGGCTTGTGCCAAATTTATAGCGGAACGTGAAACTTTTTATACGGAATTGCAGAGTATTCCTTATTTGCGTGTAATTCCTTCACAGGCTAACTATTTTTTGTGTGAAGTAATAGCTAAATATACATCATCAGAGCTTACACAAAAATTAATAGAGAACGATGTGATAGTTAGTAATTGTGGGTTGAAATCCAATATGTTTGGTTATAATCTAGTACGCTTAGCTATCCGTAGTCGTAAAGATAATGCGCGTTTGATTGATATATTAAGAAGGTTTTGATGATGGGGAGAGAGGTTCTTGTTATCCAAAATAGAGATATATATGGTCTTAATATATCTCCGCTTGAATGTGTAAAATGGGTGGATGAATCATTTAGACTAAAAGCATTAGCACAACTTCCTCCTAAGATGAGTGTGCATCCACAAGGTAATGATTTTTTTACTTCAATGCCATGCTGTTTGCCGAGTTCTTATGGAGTGTTTGGAATGAAGGTAGTTCATAGAATATTGGGGGCAACCCCTTCTCTTGGAAGTGAAATTCTGTTGTATGACAGTAAGTCTGGACAATTGCAAGCTTTAATAGATGGAGATTGGATAACAACAATGCGAACGGGAGCAGTTGCTGCTTTAAGTATTCAGCATCTTCAACGTACCAATACGGACACTTATTCGTTTATGGGGTTGGGTAATACAGCTCGTGCTACGGCACTTTGCTTGTTGTCTATTTTTAGTGACAAGAAACTAAAATTTCGTTTATTACGTTATAAAACCCAGGCAGAATCTTTTATAGAGCGTTTTAAAGAGGTTAATAATGTTTCTTTTGAAATTGTCGATACAATAGACCACCTGGTAAGTGGAGCGGATGTTTTAATTTCTTGTATTACTGATGCGCAAAATCTTATATGTGAAAATAATGAACTATATCGGAAAGGTTTGCTGTTAGTTCCAATTCATACTCGTGGCTTCCAAAATTGTGATTTATTTTTTGACAAAGTATATGGTGATGATACTGGCCATGTGAGTGGATTTCGATATTTTGACCGTTTTAAGGAGTTTGATGAGTTTGGTAATATCCTTATAGGTAAAAATAGAGGAAGAGAAAACGATGAACAACGAATTGTTGTTTATAATATAGGTTTGGGATTGCATGATGTGGTATTTGCCTATAAAATACATTGTCTGTTGAAAAATACGGTTTCTACTTCATTTATTCTAGATAAAGAAGATGAGAAGTTTTGGATTTAAAAAAATGAAAATATGATAGAATTAGAGTTTAAAGAGAGCCAACGAATAGCACTTGAAATATTAAAAAAAGTCGCTTGCATATGTGAAGAGCATAATTTTCGTTATGTATTGATATGGGGCACGTTAATAGGAGCCATTCGTCATAATGGATTCATTCCGTGGGATGATGATATTGATATTGCTATGCCCCGTCCAGATTATGATAAACTATTGAGCTTTTTCAAAAAGCATAGAGATGAATTAATGCCTTTGGAATGTTTGACTATGGAAACTAGAAAGAATTATCCTCACATGATTGCCCGTATTAGTGATTCACGTACTTGGATAGATGTTGTTAACGAAAAGGATTGTGGTATGGGAGTATTTGTTGATATTTATCCGTTTGACGGATTGGGTAAAACTTATGATGAGGCTTTTAAGACAATGGAATATGTTGGACCTAATAACTCTCTTATATTTCTTGCTGCCAGAAAATATTATCATAAGGGGAATACAAAAGGTATAATAAAAAATCTGATAAAGTTTCCGGCTTTTATTTATACTCATATAGTTGGTCAAAGATATTTTGTCAAGAAAACAAACAAATTACTTAAAACATTAAACTATGAAAAATCGGCTTACATTAGCTGTGCTGCTTGGCTAACACATCCAGATAGAGTTATTTTTAAAAAAGAACAGATAGAAAATCGTATAAAATGGATTTTTGAGGATGCGGAATTTTATATTCCTAAAGATTATGACAATGTACTTCGCACTACTTATGGTGATTATATGCAGTTACCACCAGAAAGCGAACGAGTACATCACCATTTGTATAAGGCATATCGTGTTGAAAAATAAAGTAAATCATAATATAGATATTATTAAATTCTCTGTATTTAATACTTATGAATAGATACAATAATCTGAATGGATTTCGTGCTTTTTGTGCTATTGGAATCGCTTTGATGCATATCCTTGCTAATATTTCTCCTACTCCTCATTTACACAATATAACTCCTGTTATTGAGTGGTTTACAAACTTTGTTTTTCTATTTTTTATTATAAGTAGTTTTTCTCTTTGCTGTGGTTATTATGAACGTATAAAAACAGGCAGTATAACATTGAACTGTTTTTATACGAAGCGATATTGGCGTATCTTGCCTTTCTTTGCATTCCTTAGTTTAATAGATATAATGATTGGATTTTCTAAAGGAAGTTTGTTTGAGGCATTTATGAATTGTACATTAGTTTTTGGACTTTTACCTAATAATAGTTTAGAGGTGATTGGGGTAGGATGGTTTTTAGGAACTGTATTTCTATTTTATATGTTATTTCCATTCTTTGTTTTTTTAATGAATAGTAAGAAGCGTGCGTGGTTTGTATTAGGTATAACAATAATCATAAATATACTTTGTCAAGAATATTTCTTTACGGAACAGTTTATTAATTTTAATCCAGGCAGGCATAATATACTATATAGTGCACCTTATTTTGTTATAGGTGGACTACTTTATTTATATAGAAAGGAGATACATAATTGGATGAATATAATAGGAGGGTGGATGTTACTGTTTTGTTTAGTATTGAATATAGGGTATTTTTTATTACCAATATCAGATTTGTTAGGTCATTCTTTATTCCCATTGTTGATTGTCTTTACTGCATACCATATGTATGCCTTAGGCTCTGATAAAAAATGGTTGCATAATAAAATAATAGATTTTCTTAGTGGTATATCTATGGAAATCTACCTTTGTCATATGGTGATGTTTAGGGTAGTAGAGAGACTACATTTAGAAAATTATATATCAGATAGTAATCTAAATTATGTTGTAACTTCTGTTCTTACAATTTGTTTGGCTATATGCTTTGCGTATTGCGTACAAAGAGGGTTGGATAAATTGCTATTGAAGAAAATAGCATGAAATTTATTTTCAAAGTTAAATCTTTATTATAATTGAAAAGAAATTACTCTATTGGGTAATCGGAAAGTATTTGTTGTAACAATGAGAATGTCTTTCTGAATGTAGTTATGTACAATTTTTTGTATTAGAAAAACATTTGTACGAAAACGTAAAAATAACCGAGTTAAGATAAATTCTTTACTTTCTCTTTGGCATTTTTTCTGCACAAAAATAATAATCTTGTTTTTATATATTCTTTAGTACCAAAGTATGCTTGTCCATGTTTTGGTTAAACTTCATACATTTAATTTTCAATGAAAATAGCTTTTATTAGCACTCGTGGTATTCCCAACAACTACGGAGGTTTCGAACAATTTGCTGAATACATATCTGTAGGTTTAGCAAAAAGAGGTCATGAGGTGACCGTTTATTCTCCTCATTTCCATCCTTATAAGGAGAAAACTTATAAAGGAGTCCGTATTAAGCATATATATAGTCCTGAAACATGGATGGGGAGTTCTCTTGGGAGTTTTTTTTATGATTTTGCTTCACTGAGAGATGCACTGAAACGAGATAATTTTGATATCATCTATGAAGCTGGATATACTAGTATTGTGCCTGCTTATATTTGGTTTGATGTAAAGAATATTAAATATCCCATATTCACAACGAATATGGACGGTTTGGAATATAAACGTACCAAATTTAATAAATGGGTACGGAAATTCGTCTTTTGGGAGGAACGGATGACAGTTAAGCATAGCCATTACTTGATAGCTGACAATATGGGGATTTATGATTACTATAAAGAAAAATATGGTAAAGAAAGTAAGTTCCTTGCTTATGGGGCGGATGTTCACGATGACTATAATTCGGAATATCTAAAAGAGTTTAATTTGATTCCGGACAGTTATTATCTGCTTGTGGCAAGATTGGAGCCTGAAAATAATATAGTAATGGCTATAGAAGGATATCTTGCTTCTAAAGAGAATGGATGTAAACCATTGGTCATTATAGGAAAGACCAATACTCCTCATGGCAAGGAATTGGTAGCACAGTATGGTAGAGAAAAATCTATACGTTTTATGGGGGGGATTTATGATTTCAAGAAATTGAATTCGATACGAAAGTTCTCTTTTGCCTATTTTCATGGTCATTCGGTGGGAGGAACAAACCCGTCGCTTTTAGAAGCTATGGCTTCAGATTGTTTTATTTTAGCGAATGATAATATATTCAATCGGGCTGTATTAAAAAACAATGCGGAATATTATCATACAGTTGCCGATGTGAGAGAGTTATTGAATGATATAGATGCTGTTGTAGCAAGGGATAAGGATAATTTTATAAATGGAAATTTAAAAGAGATTCGTACGGAATATTCTTGGGAACATTTAGTAGATGAGCATGAAAAATATTTTAAGTGGTTGCTTGCACAAAAACATTGATAGCATAGGAGGGGCTTGGATTGGAATTATTGTTTGGGGATTTTTGTGCGTTTGTACTAATAGCTATGGACAGGCATTGAGGGGAACAACAGGATTACTTCATGCTCCAACAGCGGATATGCAACAAGATAAAACTTTTATGTTTGGTGGGAATGTCTTGGATATCATACCATTGCATTATTATGATTTTGATGTAAAATATACTTTTAATTATTATATTAACATTACTATATTTCCATGGTTGGAAGTGGGGTATACTTGTACATTGAATTATGCCAATGAAGGTTCTACTTATTTCCCAGAGCAGTCATGGGGAAAGTATACAAATCAAGATCGATCGTTTAATTTTCGATTACGTGCATGGAAAGAAGGTTGGTGGAAGTCATGGACACCACAGATTGTAATAGGAGCTGACGATCCGGGTACTCATGATAGTTATGGTGGAGGGGGTATATCTAGTCGTGATCAAAATGGAGGAAATTGTTTTTTTAATCGTTATTACGTTGCTGCAACGAAACATGTTACTTTTAAAAATATAGGAATTTTAGGAGTGCATTTTTCTTTTGTATTAGATAGACCTGCCACTTGGAAGCATCACAATCGTCCTGCTATAGGAGCTAATTTCCAATGTAGATTTCCAAATCAGGAATCATTAATAGTGAAAGCTTTGAACGGCTTGGATCTGATGGCCGAATATGACGCCCGCACAGTGAACATCGGGGCGCACTACCAGCTTTGGAAAGACCACATCAACCTGATTGCCGAACTGAACAATGGGAAATACTTCTCTGGTGGCATTTACTTCAAAATCCATCTGAAATGATAAAAAAGATTATCCGATTAGGATCTCCGGAATAGATTCTGTTCCTTTATAAAAAAGGAGGATTTATGGTTGGAAATATAAGTATAACAGATGTGTATATGAGTGTATTGTCTTCACTGAGTGTAGATGAAAAACCGGATTTGATTGCAAAACTGACAAATTCCATCAGAAATACGTATACAAAGGAACAGAATATTGAAACAGAAGATCCTTTTGCTTGTTACGAAGGCGATTGGGGCGGAAATATGTCGGTTGAGGAATATGCAGATGATTTACGTAAGCCCTAATTTGAGGGTTTACCTTTCTTATATCCAACTGTTGCAAAGATAATAAAACAGCTATTCCGGGTGCAAAAACCGCCATAGAGGCAGTCTCCATGCAGAGGCGCTCTATGGCGGTTTCTCGTTTCTCCACGTTTACCGGGGAAAATTCCCGTTTCCGGGAAGCCGGGAGGTTACTCTTCCATCTTGAGCTTGCCCAGTTCTTTCAGGATGTGCTCCATGGCTTCTTTGTAAACCTCCGGTTTCTCCTTTTCCAGCCATTTCATCAGTTTGAAGTAAGAATTTGGAGTCACAATCTTTCCGTCTCGAATTTTGGTGGCGGTGGACCGGCCTATCGCACCTTTGTCGCCCAAGTTGTTGGGGTTTAAATCGTTTCTTCGCACGGCATTACCGATGCAGGTGCTGATGATCTCAAATTTTTTTCATGTTACTAAAAATTAAATTATTAAATAATGATTTGTAAACAGCATAAACATAGCTACTTACAAAATGTCTCGGCAAAGATAGGAAATGTTTATTAACAATTGCTTGTTTTTGTGAGCAACGCCCTATTTATATTTTGCGTTCCTTTGCGTTATATTTATACTAACACACAAAAGAAATGGATTATACAGAGCAGTTTATCCGGCTGAATTGCAGTTTGATGTCGGATTACAAAATGATGAAGCTGAATGCCGATATGAAATGCATGGGGCTGGGGTTGTA
>ULJH01028139.1_pt1 | contig 11673 bp, 7 predicted proteins | sample 1950781 | NCBI WGS metagenome assembly ULJH01 (sample SAMEA4835462, study PRJEB28245) | human gut metagenome | biome: gut microbiome; material: fecal sample | place: Denmark | collected 2008 | reverse complement strand
CTACGCTCGCCGACATGTACAAGCTCTACAGCTACGAGAACGATCTCTGCGTGATGCAGCTCACGGGCAGCGAGATACGCCGCTATCTTGAGATGAGCTACGACGGATGGGTAGCAACGATGACATCGCCCGACGACCATTTGATATGTATGAACAACCGCGACTCGTCGCGCGACAAGTTCTTCGGACTCACCAAGCCTTTCTACAATCTCGACACGGCGGCAGGCATAGTATACGACGTGGACGTGACGAAGCCGCGCGGCGAGCGCATCGTGATAAAGAGTCTGGCTGACGGCACAGCGTTCGACGAAAGCCGTACTTATCGCGTGGCTGTAAACAGCTATCGCGCGGCTGGCGGCGGCGGACTGCTCACCAAGGGCGCCGGCATAGACAAGGCGCAGCTCGAAAGCCGCATAGTGTGGCGAGGCGACTACACGCTGCGCGACTATATAATAAGGTATGTGCGCGAACATTCGCCCATCACTCCGCAAACACACGGCAACTGGCAGTTCGTGCCTACAGAGTGGACCGCTCCTGCTGCCAAGCGCGACTATCAGACTATGTGGAACGGCAGATAAAGCGCCGGTATCGCTCTGAACGCGACAAGATTGTAGTGGAATTTATGACACGTTTCTAAGGAAAACGTTTACAAGCACGTATATCCACTAACACTTTTGTTTCAAATAGTAACACTTATCGTTCAAACCCTTACTTCTTGCTCTAAATCAAGCAAAAAAGTAGAAAAAAGATTTGGAGCGAATTGTTTTTATTAGTAATTTTGCCAACGTAAAAAGAACGATAAAACATCGCTCGCAAAAATGATAAAGCATAACTTCGCATATAAGATATTTTGATTTGTTTTAGTAGATTAGTTTTTAAGTAGTTTGTTTTTGAAAATCGGATGTCGTGAGACACCCGATTTTTTTTGTGCTTTATTAATGCATGAAAAATCCCGTTATGCAGATGCTTCTGCGCAACGGGATTTTTGTATTTATAAGTAGCTGTGCTTATCGTAGGAGGCTCCTACTTATTTCTTCACGAACTTCAGCGACTTAGTGCTGCCGTCTGCAAACTTAGCCACACCAACGTATACGCCGGGCTGCAAGCCTGCTACACTTGCCGAACTGCTCTCGGCACGAAGCACGGTGCGTCCGCTGAGATCTGCCACAGCCACCGACTTAGCACCTACTGCGCCGAAGCTGTTGTTGTCGACAATGAACATACCGGCAGCCTCGCCGTTCACATCCGTGATGCCGTTAACGACGTCACCGTACACACCGATGTTGTCGAGACAGAGCACCTCACCCTTCGGGGTTACGAGGTTGAAGGCGATGTATACGTCCTTGCCGTTGTACTTCGAGAGGCTGATGCCGCGTGTCTTCGGCGTAATGGTCTCGCCCTTCACCTCAAGGTCGGTAGTGTACCAGTAGTCGGCAGGATTGCCCGAACCGTCGGAAACCTTCACACGGTAAGTCTCGAGCAGCAGCTGGTTGAACGACATTGCGTCCCAAACGAAGCAAGCATTCTCGCTGTTCACATGCACCTTCGGCAGGATGAGCCAGCGGTCGGGCGTAGCACCGTCAATCCAGCTTGTGCCGGCAAGCACATGCTCGCCGAGCATGGCGTGCTTCTCGATGTTGAAGATACCCCAACCCTCCTTGTTGAACTCTTTGCCGGCATTAGCGTTCACCGTGCCAGAGTCGCCTACATAGAAGCTGAGGTCAGACGAAATCTTGCCATCCTCGAAGTCGTAGTAGACTACTGGGGCGCCCAGCACATTCACCTCCTTCGACATCACGTTGTTGTCGGGCATGTTGTCGTCGTCGCTCTCGATAGTGACGGTTACGGTGTGCTTGCCCGCAGTCAGTCCGTAGAGCACGTTGCTTGCCGTGAGGTTCTTTATCTCCTGCGCCTTCATGCTAAGGTCTACCTCAGCCTTCAGCTCGCCGTCGACGCTCACCTTCACCTTGCCTTTGGCGTCCTTGATGCCCACGTTCTGAATGGTGAACTGCACGTTCTTGTCGTTAGGCGTACGCACATAGTCGTAAGGCAGCGCCATGTCGGTAACAACGAGGTCAACGGCGTCGCTCGATGCCTTGTAGAACTGCACGTCGTCGATGGTGAGCCAGTTCTCGTCCTTGTCGCTGTGCGAGTAGAAGCCAAGATAGATAGTCTGCGGCTTGTCAAACTTAATCACCTTGAACGCCTCCTGGTATTTGCCCTGTTTGATGGTCTGCTCGTCGATGCAGACATCCATATCGTCGGGCGTGTTGCCGGTGCCCCAGTATACGCCCAGCTTCTCGGTGTGTCCGTCAGAACCCGAATACCAGTAGCGCAGCACGTAGTTGCCTGCCTCCACCTTTATCGGGTCGAGCATCGCCCAGTCGTCGGCGTCGTTCTCCTTATTATAATTGTACGCGAGACAGCCGTAACCCGTGCGCGCCATATTCATATACGTAGCCTGATAGACCTTCCACTCGCCGTCGTCGCCGTTGAGGTTGTAGAACTTGAAGTCGGCTGTGTCGTCGCCCGGCTCAAAGCCCCACGAGTAAGGCGGCGTAACGGCTCCGCCGTGGCGCACCACGACAGCAGTAGTATCGTTGTCGGTATTAATGTCGTTCGGCTCAATGGTGTATGCCTTCAGTGCATACTTGTGGCGCGGCGTAGAGAGATCTGCCTTCTGGCTGAACGTGTACTCCATAGCCTCGCCCGGTGCAAGCGAACGGTCTACCTTCTCCTTCACAACGGCACCACCGTCGAGCTGATAAGCCACCTCGAACTTATCAGACGCATCGAGTCCGTTGTTCACAACATGAACCTTCACCGTCTCAGCGTTGCTGAGATTGTCACCCGAAACGGGGCTAAGCACGTTGTCTACCTGCAAGTCTACCACCTTGTCAACCTGCTTCACGCTGAACTCACACATATAGAAGCGCCACTGGTCGGCAGGACTCGTCGTGTGGAAGCCAACATGGAAGGGCACGCCTGCTGTAGCGTCGTAGAAGAAATACTCCGTTGTGCGCACGCCGAGCACCTTGTCGTTCTGCGCCTGCAGCTTCGTCATTGCCTCAACCGTGGGCGCATTGCCTGTGTAGACGGCGAGTTTCTCGCCGTACGACGTGCCGTACGTGGTGTACTGCACCATCAGCTTGCCCGTTGCCGTAGGCGTTATAGCCGGCGAAATGAGCCAGTCGTCAGCCACATTGCTCGAAGAATAAGCGTAGAACACCTTCGACTGCGAGCCTTCTGCATCATATACCCATGTAACGCCGTCGTTATTGGCGTCGACAACCGTCCATTTCGCAAATTCGTCTGCTCCTTCAAAGTCGGTAGAATACACATTCTGTGCGCTTGCGGCTGCCGAAACAGCGAGCGCAGCTAAGCTAAGTAAAAGTTTATTCATATCGATTCTTTTTAAAAATTGTAAACTATTTGCGCAAAGTTAATACAAATTGAAACAAAATCAAACATCTCTGCATACATTTTGTAACTTTTAACTACCCGATGAAACATATCTACAAGTCGGTTTAACATTTGCAGCAGCGCTCCGTGCACCGAATTGCAAACGTTTGCACGGAAAAGGCGCAAAGAATGACGCCCGAATCTTAGCAGAACACATTTCTTATATATAATTTTGCAGCAGAAAAGAAACCTAAATACATAACAATCAACAATATGCACATAAAGAGTATTGCAGCCATGCTTGCGCTTCTGCCGGCTATGGCATCGGCACAGACCGTCGCTTCGCCCGACGGCAACGTGAGCCTTACGTTCTCGCTCACCGACAACGGACGTCCTACGTACGAAATGAGCTACAAGGGCAAGAAGGTGATTAACCCATCGCACCTCGGACTGGAGCTTGCACGCGACAAGCACGCGTCGAAGGGCATGGAGGAGACCGACCTGATGGACGGATTCAAGGAAACGACGTCGAAGACATCTACCTTCGACGAGACCTGGACACCGGTTTGGGGCGAGACAAAGACAATTCGCAACAACTACAACGAGCTTGAGGTAAACCTCAACCAGCCGTCGAGCAACCGTAACATCAAGATTAGATTCCGCGTCTACGACTACGGCATGGGCTTGCGCTACGAGTTCCCGCAGCAGCAGGACCTCAACTACTTCGTGATAAAGGAGGAGCACACACAGTTTGCAATGACTGGCGACCACACCGCCTACTGGATTCCGGGCGACTACGACACGCAGGAGTACGAGTATCAGATTACGCCGCTCACGGGCATACGCGAGGTGATAAGCAAGAACCGCAAGGCGTACACCGCAAACTCGTCTACGACGGTGTTCTCGGATACGGGCGTGCAGACATCGCTGCAGCTGAAGACCAAGGACGGACTCTACATCAACATACACGAGGCGGCGTGTCTCGACTATCCGACGATGCACCTCAACCTCGACGATAAGACACTCACCTTCGAGTCGTGGCTCACGCCCGACGCCGTAGGACGCAAGGGCTTTATACAGACTCCGTTCAACACGCCGTGGCGCACGGTGCTCGTGAGCGACGACGCACGCGACATGCTCTCAAAGAAGCTCACGCTGAACCTCAACGAGCCGTGCAAGATTGAGGACACATCGTGGATTCACCCGACAAAATACTGCGGTGTGTGGTGGAACATGATCGTTGGCACAAAGACATGGGCGTACACCAACGACCTGCCTTCGGTGCGTCTCGGCGAGACCGACTACTCGAAGTGCCGACCCAACGGCAAGCACGGTGCCACCACAGCCGAGGTGAAGCGCTACATCGACTTCGCAGCCAAGAACGGCTTGCAGGAGGTGCTCGTTGAGGGATGGAACGAGGGCTGGGAGGACTGGTTCGGTCATCAGAAGCTCGATGTGTTCGACTTCGTGACACCCTACCCCGACTTCGACATCAAATACCTCAACGAATATGCTCACTCGAAGGGCGTGCGTCTAATGATGCACCACGAGACATCGGCTGCAGCACTCAACTACGAGCGACACCTTGAGGACGCCTTCAACCTTATGAACAAGTACGGCTACGATGCTGTGAAGACTGGCTACGTAGGCGACATCATACCGCGCGGCGAGTACCACTACTCGCAGCTGATGAACAACCACTATCAGCGTGTTATCGAGACCGCTGCCAAGCACCACATCATGGTGAACGCTCACGAGGCTACACGCCCCACCGGCATCTGCCGCACATGGCCAAACCTCGTAGGCAACGAGTCGGCTCGCGGCACAGAGTACGAGGCGTTCGGCGGTTCGGTGCCCTACCACACCGTCATGCTGCCCTTCACACGCCTGCAGGGTGGACCGATGGACTACACGCCGGGCATCTTCGAGACACGCCTGAAAGAATGGAGCGACAACCCATCGTACGTACACACCACGCTCTGCGGACAGCTCGCGCTCTATCTCGTGATGTACTCGCCGCTGCAGATGGCAGCCGACCTGCCCGAACACTACGAGAAGTACGACGACGCCTTCCAGTTCATACGCGACGTGGCTTGCGACTGGGACGACTCGAAATATTTGGAGGCTGAGCCGGCGGAGTATATCACCGTGGCTCGCAAGGCTAAGGGCACGGACAACTGGTTCGTGGGCGGAAAGACCAACAACGCCCGTCAGACTACCGTGAAGCTCGACTTCCTCGACGCAGGCGCCAAGTACGACTGCGCCATCTACCAGGACGGCAAGAACGCCGACTACGAGAAGAACCCGAAGGCATACACCATCCTGCACCGCACCGTGAAGAAGGGCGACGTGCTGAAGGTTAAGCAGGCACGCGGCGGCGGCTTCGCCGTATCGCTTCTCAAGAAATAAACGCTGATCTCAAGAAATAAACGCAGATAAAGTTTGGCACAGTTTTTGCCAAGACGATATTTGCATGATTTGCACGCTCATAACTCGCGAAAAACCGACAACTGATTTTGTTTTTCATTTTTCGCGAGTTTTGAGCGTGCAGTCGTAAACGGATGATTCAGAAGCTTTTGCAGTGTTTTTCGCAAAAGTGTGCAATTTCCATTTTGAATAAACCAAACTTATCGTGAGACTTTACATGGTAAAAGCATAGGTTTTACTGGGTAAAGTCTCAAGAGTTACCATGTAAAGTCTCACGAAAAGTTTGTAAAATCTCACGAAAAGCGGTGCAAAACCTATCGTTTTACTCTAAAAAGTCTCAATTTCTCTGTTTTTCAGTCTGCGCCGAACCGCAAAACCGAACGTTTCATGTTCAGCAAATCTCTAGAATGAGAATTTTCGCGGGAGTTTTCAAGTACGATATTTGCATCAGAAAGTAGGAAGGTAATTTGCAAAAAACATAATTTTATTATACCTTTGCATATATTTATATGCATAGAGCAAGATCATATTGTGCCAGATTGGATACCTTGACTATGGCTTCTATGTATTTTAGTTCATTTTTTCATTCCACTTACAAATGAAAAGTACGACTTTATGAATTCAACTACTAGTTTAAACACAAATGAAAGTAATGCTAAAGGGAAAACATATTCTCCGGAACATACTCTTTATCATTATGCCGCCATTGATTCTGTTAATGGCGAATTATGTTCAATTGAAGATATCACCACAGAATTCAGAAAACTCCACAAGTTTTACTGTCTTTCTTGTGGTGAAGAAATGGTTGCCAACCTAAAGGACGATTGTCATAGACGCCATTTCAAACATAAGAACAAGACCGAGTGTAGCAATGAAACCTATTTGCATAACTTGGCAAAGAAAAAGATTGCAAGACATTTCTTGGAGTCTGAACATTTTTATGTCTCTTACAATCTAATAAAGAGTTGTTCAAAACACACTAACTGTAAATATTCATCTTATTATTCTTGTATTCGTAGAGAGTGTAAAAGACAAGTTGATTTAAAGGCGTATTATCAATATTGCGAGATAGAAAAACGAGTAAAAGATAGCAATGGCAACATTTATGTTGCTGATATTTGCTTGATAAGCAACAGAAAAGAAGTGCATCCCATGCTCATTGAGATATTCGTGTCGCATGCCTGCTCGGAAGAAAAAAGGACTTCAGGGCTTTGGATCATGGAAATTCCAATAAGCTCTGAAGATGACATCGATAGGTTCTGTAAGACAGACTCGTACTACGAAAAAAGCGACCCTGCTTTTAAATTATTAAACATTTCAAAGGAAAAGAAAACGGAGTTGGTAAACGACCAAGTCTTGAGATATATACATTTTCCAAACAAGAACTCTGAAATCAAGCGAATATCTTGCAAAGAGACGAATGTTATACAATCTCAAGATTCTGATATAGAATTGAATATATTGAAAGATTGTTACGATGGTTATCCTGAAGATTATAACGAATTGATTGAAGCTGTTGACTTCTTACTTTATGATAAAAAAAGCACTCAAAATAAAGTAACCAATTGTGAAGATTGTGTACATTACAACCCTTATATGGGCCCCCAAGAGATAGACAATCACCGCTGTAGTTTGGACTTTTTGAGAAGAAGACCCGAAGGAGCATGCACGGATTTTCATAGGAAAGTGGGCGAGAATCGCTCTTTGATATCAAGCAAAATAAAGTTAGAATACATTAAAGGTTCAAAGCCCGAAGTATATTTATTAGTACTCGTAGGCCCAAAGAATTTCTATAATACACAATTAATAGAAGAGGTTTGTAATAAACGAATCTCAGAGTTGGGCAATCACAATCTTGCTCTGGGCGCTCAACTAATTCAACCTTTATATTTTGCGAGGAGTGTGTTTAATTACGCCAATAGCAACAACATCCCCTTTAATAAATTTAATGTAGATTGGAATGCAAAAGGAGAATCTGCCGGTTATCAAAGTAACGATGAGGTCGTAGCCTGTGCTAATGAACTAATTGTTTTCAACGATTCAGACGACAAGTTAACACAAGACATAATACAAAAGGCAAAAAGCAAAAGCATACCATTAACCCTTATCGACCTTGCACAGCTCGCACATAACAGGAACATATGTCCTAAATGTGGAAGTATGCTGGTTAAAAAATCGGGACGCTATGGAATTTTTTGGGGATGTAGCAATTATCCTGAATGTAAATATAAAGGTTAGTTGGGCCTCCATTGCATTTATAAAAGAACTACGTGAAAGACGTCACACTATAGTTCTATAGCAATAAAAATCGGTCAAGCAAAGGCAAACGATGATTGCCATTTGCTTGACCGTTTTTTATCAATTTGGTTCTTCCATTATATATGCTATTATTTGTTTCTCAAGAAGTGGAAGATCACCTGTTATCACATCCCAGACCACATTATTGTCAACCTGAAAATACTCATGAACAATATAATTTCTCATGCCATTTACCAACTTCCAAGGAGTATCTGGATGCGCATTTCGAAATTCTTCGGTAAGCATATTTGAAGCCTCACCAATTATCTCGATATTCTTTACAACGGCATAATACATCATATCATCAGCGATGAAATCGTCAAAAGTCTTTCCTTTTGTATAACGCCTAATACGCTCTATAGCTTGCAAGATATGTTCAAGCCGGCTTTTATCTCTAATTCGTTCTCTCATACACTAAGATTTTATCTCGTTCTGCAGACTCTTTAGCGAAAGGCAGCAGAGTTCCCTCTGATACCAAATCGACCTTACGCCCTAACAGTTCTTCCAAATCGCTCCACATTCCAAAGAATTTCAGACCTATCGGTTTGCTTTTGTCCAAAGAGACGATAATGTCCACATCACTATCCTGAGTTTCTTCTCCTCTTGAGAAAGAGCCGAATAGCCATGCTTTCAACACAGGTTGAGTGCTGAAATACTTGCGTAGTAATTCTATAACAACGGTTTTTCTCATATGGATATTGCTTAGTTTGTTGTTGCCATATTATTTCCATTTTGCCACGAATATACGATATTTATTTATATGCTCCAAGTTTTTGCAGAGATTTCTGTCAATTTTTCTATTCATGTCCAGTTAATATGCAGTCCATACACTGCATAAATCGCCTAAAACATGCAGTCTATACACTGCATAAATACATTTTAAAAAAGTCTTGAGATAATTATCCACCCTTTTCTTCCAAAAAAATTCTATACACCCCTTGCTTTTCTGGCGTTTTTTTTTACTTTTGCCCCAGCTAAATAGAAAATAGAAACTATGAATAAGAGAACGCTTATAACGTTTCTATGCTTTTCGGCTATCACACCGATGATGGCACAGGATATAAAGGGAAAGATTGTTAATGAGAAGGGCGAACCTTTGGCATTTGCCAATGTAGTGCTTTTGAACAGACAGGATTCTGCTTTCGTGAAAGGTGTTGTAAGCGGTGAGGATGGACATTTTGCCATCGATTCGGCTTGCAACAATGGAATAATAAAGGTTACATCTGTAGGATACAAGACTGCATGGAAGGATTGTACAGGCGAGAATGCCGGTGTGATAAAGATGGTGGCAGACAGCAAGGTGCTTGGAGAAGTGGTGGTGAAGTCGTCGCTGCCTAAGACCATACTTAAGAATGGCGGTATGACAACAACCGTTGCTGGGTCTGTTCTTGAAAAGGCAGGAACAATGGAGCATCTGCTCGACCGCATACCTAACGTGTCTGCACAAAACGGCAACATCAATGTGTTTGGTCGTGGCGAGCCTATCATCTATATCAACGGACGACAGATGAGGGACAGAAGTGAACTCGACCGTTTGAGTTCGGACAACATCAAGTCGGTGGAGGTAATCGCCAATCCTGGCGCTCGTTATGCTGCAAGCACGAAAGCTGTTATACGTATCACCACAAAGAAGATACGGGGCGACGGTTTCGGATTTGACGCTACGACGGAAGGATCGTACGACGAGAAAAAGAACGCGGGAGGATATGCCCGTCTGAATTTGTACTATCGCAGAAACGGATTGGAGCTTGGCGCTTACGCCTATGGCTCAAAACAATCGTCGCCAGACGAAAAGGACTTGCAGCAGATGACCTATCTCGACAAGACATTGAACCAACAGGACAGAACACGTTGGAAGAACAAAACCGAGACTTTTAGTTCTCGCTTGAATGCCAGTTATCAGTTTGACAACAATAATTCGTTGGGAGCAAGCATTAGTTTCTTGCGCAATCCTAAACTGCAAACAGACGGAAAGACGGAAGGATCTGTGCTGAGAGATGAAGTATTGACGGAGACCAACACTTCTATCAAATCGGAGTTTGGGCAGAATAGCAACTGGTCAAGTAATGTTTATTATGTAGGTAAAGTTGGTAAATTGGGTATTGACTTCAATACCGACTGGTTTTGGTCTAAAGGAAATAATAAAAACAATATAGATGAGCATTATCAGGAAGCGAACTCGGATATGCAAAACCAACTTGTAAATAGTACCACTTCAAAATACAACCGCCTGATAGCTTCCAAAATGGTGCTCTCTTATCCGCTTTTTGGTGGTGATTTGTCGGTAGGAGGCGAGTATTCGTTCACAAACCGCAATACCAACTACGCCATAATTCCAAACACTCTTGCCGACAATGTAATAGACCACATAAAGGAAGGCATGGCTTCTGCGTTCATAACCTATAATCGCGACTTCGGCAAGCTGAACATGGAAGCGGGTTTGAGATACGAGAATGTGGACTTCAAATATTATGACGATGGTCAGTATATGGCGGAGCAAAGCAAGACTTATGGCGAGTGGTTTCCGTCTCTCAGTCTTTCGATGCCAATCGGCAATGTACAGATGCAGCTGAGCTATGCAGCCGACATCAACCGACCTAACTACTGGGTATTAAGAAGCGGCGTGCAGTATAGCAATCACTATACATACGAGACCGGTAACCCGTTTCTTGTCTCAGAGATTTCAAGAAATACAAGTTACGACCTTGCCTACAAATGGCTTACGTTCAACCTGACTTATGAACATGTATCCGACCCCATTTATCAGACGGTGGAGATGTATAAGGACAATACCACCATCGAATTGATGAGGATGATAAACGGCAAATCGTACAATAATGTGACTTCAACGCTCAACTTGCAGCCCACTTTCGGCATCTGGCATCCTATGCTGTCGGCAATGGTCGAGAAGCAATGGTTCGAGTTGGAGACAAGAGACGGACGCTATCTGAACAAGCCGGTGGCGATGTTCCGATTCAACAACACCTTCGATACGAAATGGGCGATGTTCTCCGTTATGATGACTTACATCACAAAGGGATACGAGGAGAACCATTATATCTACAAACCGATGTTCAACACCGACCTGTCTATATACAAAGGCTTTCTGAAGGACTGCCTGACTTTCCAACTTTATGTCAACGACGTGTTCGGTACGAATGACAGTCACATCATAGGTAAATACGGCAAACTGAAGGAAACCATCTTCGATGAGTTCTCAACAAGCAAAATATCATTGACAGTCCGCTACAAGTTCAATACTACGAGAAGCAAGTATAAGGGTACGGGTGCAGGAGACAGTCAGAAGAACAGAATGTAAAGAAGGATAAGAATTAGAAGAATAAGGATAGAAGAAACCTTATTGCAGCTGGAAGATAGCTAATTGTGGCTGGAATAAAGGCTGATAGATATCGTCTCGAAAAGCGACATCTATCAGCCTTTATTCTGCTTATAATGTTAGTATTACGAGGATGCAGACAGATATGAGGGATTATTTCTGTAGACATATATTTCTGTCAGACTTGGTGCTGCGGAGGCCGGAGACCT
>ULJH01060911.1_pt1 | contig 11702 bp, 15 predicted proteins | sample 1950781 | NCBI WGS metagenome assembly ULJH01 (sample SAMEA4835462, study PRJEB28245) | human gut metagenome | biome: gut microbiome; material: fecal sample | place: Denmark | collected 2008 | reverse complement strand
TGCATTATTATATCACCAACTTGTTGCCAACTTATTGCCGGAACATCTACAGAAAAATTTTTTTGAAGCAATAAAGTCCACGATCAAGACGTTATTTTCACCCGAACGTGGACTTTTTTGCTATCATTTGCAGATATATCGGTTGGAGGTCTTACTGCCATTCGACCTCCGCTGATTTATCTTCTCGATATAGCCCTTCCGTACAAGCTCGTCAATTGCACGTTTCACGGTGGATACACTGCACTTGTTCTCACGGGCTATGGTTTTATGGGATTGATAACAGCTTTCGTTCTTGCCTTGCCGATAGCGCAGGTATCGATAGATACTCTGCGCTCGGAAGGACACATCATCTCGGAAGATCATTTCGAATTCTCTCATCGACGATATCTCCCTTCTCGTTGATTATGATTTCAGTTTCTTCACCTGCGGGAATGTTGGACTGAGACATAGGAATGCTATCACCATTTTCGGTGTCATCGCCGTCATCCGTTTCGGCCTTTGGCTTTCGCCCTGGCTTACGAGGTGAGAATGCCATATCGGTTCTATTCCTTCGATCGGGACCGGGACGGTGTGTTGCTTTTTCTTCTTCGGTCATTTTCTCTCCGACGCTCTGCGTGGAATAAAGCATAATGATCTTGCCTTCCAAGTCAGCCTTGTTTGCGTAGGACACCTTTCGATTGCCCTTATCTGCAACTGCATAGCTCTCCTTTGGGAATACGATACCCCATTTGAAGAAGAGCTTCAGCTTGACCTGCATGGGATGAAAGCCTGTTTTCATTACCACAAAGGTTCCCTTGGGAAGTGATTTCAGCTCGTCCGGTGTGAGCAAGGCTCGTTCGATCATCTGCAAGCTCTGAGACGGATCGTTCTTACCTCGGTTCACAGATCCTGACTGTACCGTTCTGCTACCGAGAGCTTTGGACAGCACTTGTGCGGATTCGCTGTTGGGAGCAAAGCCGCCGAACACTGTGAGCTGCGTATTATCGGTGATGATCTCACAGCCTTCTTTGCCGTAGTTCTTTTGGAGCTGTGCAAAGGACTGAATGATTGCAACGATAGATACTCTACGGGAACGTGATGCAGAGAACATCATCTCGGCACCTTCGATCTTCGGGATCGTGCCGAACTCGTCAAGGTACATCATGACTCTGTTTTTCAGTCTGCCATCATTCTCGTCGGCGACGGCGAGGATCTCACGGTACATCTGCTGAACAATCAGAGACACCATAAAGTGCTTGGAGGTATCTTCCTCGGGAAGCACGATAAAGATGGCAGATTTCGTGCTACAGAACTTCTCAGCATCAATGGCAGTATCGAAGCAGAGGATCTGTTCCAGCTCGGAGTCGAGGAAGGCGTTCAAACGAGATAGTGCTGTGGACATAACCGAGGACATGGCTTGCTCGGATGTGTTCAAGGCTGCACCAGCAAACCAACGCGCCTTATGCTCTTCGGGAAGTCTACTGACGAGCAATTGGAACTGTGTTTTTCCTCTCGTGCCACTCGGTGCCAGCAAGTCCTGAATGATTTTAAACACCGATACAATGTGTCTTGTTTCGGGCGGACAGAACTCCGCTACCATGAGGATGGACGCTGTCAGCAAGCCTTCAGCTGCATCGTAGAAGAATGCGTTTTGTCCGAAGGATGCTCCGTCCATACCGGACATGATGATGGTCTTGGATATGATCTTGGCATACTTTTCAGCCTTCGCTTTGTAGGCAAGATTATCGGGTTCTGCTTTCCAGAGATCCATATACTTGTTCACGAGATGGAGCAGATTGTTTCCGTCCGACTTTGTGGGGTTACGTAGGTCAATGACTGCAACGTTGTATCCATAGTGTTCCTTTGCGATCTTGCCATAGTGTCGGTACAGATCACCCTTTGTATCGGACGTGATGAAGGACATTCCTGATGCACAGGCATATTCAAGATTCGGGTACAAGAAATATGCCGTCTTACCAACACCCGCAGCACCGATCATAAGTGCGTGAACGTCACCGGTGTCTACAAGTGCGGTCGTACCTGTTGCAGACGAATTGCATCCTACCACGATGCCTTGATCATCGGGCTTGGGTAGATTCTTTCCTTTACGCCACAGCTCCGGTGTAAACGGGATGTGTCGGTAGGTCTTTTCAATCTCGCCTTTGCGCGCCCATCTCGCCGTACCGTGCTGGCCGTCACCGACTGTCTTGGCTTTGATGTTGTTGAGGTTATAGATGTGTGCAAGTACCGAGATGGCACCGAGCACCACAAACATCACGATGGATACGACGATTAACGTTTCGATTCCTTGCATTGCTTCTCCTTTCTGTCAAGGTGGTTGACGAAACGAATGCAGTCCATCGCAGTCTTGAGAATGGGCTTTGTGAAGATCTCTATTTCATTGAACATACTCGGGATCTCGTACACCTTTGCAAGCTCGTTCATATCGGTTGCAATCTGACGTATGCGGATCTCGGCATTTCCATTATCCGCGTGCGGGATATACTCCAGAATCAACATCTCATAGATCTCATCCCACGAAACCTCATTCAGACTCTTTCTGCATTCGTCCTTGGATAGTAAAAGGAGCAGACCGATTAACTTCTCGATCTGCCCCTTGTTGACGTGTGGCATCCTGTTTTGGATGCTTGCAGACACGTCGCATATTCTGCTGTATAGCTGCGGTGGTTTCCGCAGTTCTTTTGCTTCCGAGATATACTCTCGGCATAGCTTTCGGATCACTTCGGTTTCATCCGACTCCGCTTTGATAGGTGTGATACCGTTCATCGCTTTCACATCCTCATCCCAATCCTTGTGGACTGAATGAAGCATTCGCACATTGTTGTAACAGTTCTGTGCGAGGATATCTTTGATACGCATACAAGCTGCAATACCTGCGTTGTCGTGATCAAGGCACAGCACGATCTTTCGGATGTGCTTGTTTATCTTCAGCCGATGAAGGATGGCACGCTCGGATACGGAGCACAGCGCCACGTAGGAATGCGTTGTCCAGTCCTTCTGATGAAGGGTGATAAACGCAAGCATATCGATGGGAGCCTCGAAGACAAAGAACCATTCGCTTTCGCCGTCATGGTGGAAGCTGTATTCCGCTTTGCTTCCTGACTCTGTCTGCTTGAAGGAGCCGTGTGTTCCTCGGCGGTGAATGTGCTTCGGTACACCGTCTTCATCCACACCGACGAAGATGCAGTTATGATACTGCTCGTCCTCGTATAGCGTTCTTTCGTGGGCAAAGAATGAAATCACTTCACGAGCAATGAATCTTTCGTTCATGAGGTACGCATACACACGGTTCATCGTTGTATTTGCTTTGGGAATCACAAGTTCCGTTGGTTTCTTCTCTCGGGCGGTTGGCGTGTTACACACAGCAATCCCGCCACCGAGCAGTTCTGCAACGGCATCCTGAAATCCCATCGCATAATACTTCATGACAAAGCTGATCGCATAACCACCTGCCGCATCGTAGTGCGTGTACCAACGGTTATCTCGGATCCATACTTGATGATTCTCCCACAGATGCTGTGCTCCGAACTTCTTGAGCTGCTCTCCGTGAGAATTTAGAAAAGCGACGAGAATTGTGTTGTTCGCCGCTTCAATTTGCTGTTCTGAATAGTGTGGCATGTTACCTCCTTTACATAGAAATGTTCTGACCTTTCTTCTTTGCTTCGATCTCTCGCTTGAGTCTGCTGTCCACATCCATAGGAGCTTTTTCCGCTTGCTCATCAAAGCGGTCACGGAAGATTCGGGAAAGGCTGTTACCGAACCGTGTAATCGACGTAGCGATATATCCGTTCCGAGCTGCCGTGTAATTTGAATGACTTTTCGGTTGCGCCGTATTTGTGTTTTGCGTATTCGTGCCGGTGTTGTGACTTGTATGCGATGAACCTCCACCCTTGGATGATTTGTCATCATCGCTTTCCTCGGGAGCATCCTCGGTTCGCTCATTTTGTTCGTTATCCAAGGTAAGCAGTAGTCTTCCGAGCTTATCCGCTTCCTTGATCATTGTATTGCGAATCGGCTTGAACGCTTCTTCCTGAGACAGTGGTTTCTTTGGTGGTGGATTGTCCGTGTACGTTCCATACACAGCACACTTCGCCTGATACCACAGCTCGTAGATGCGTTCGATATCTTCATCCTTTTCAAGAAGATCTACAAGCTCATTGACCATTGCTTTGACACTCTTGGGAAGATAACCGTATACCTTCTTGCCGGTTACGGATTGCATCCGTTTTGCAAGCGCAACAAACTTTATGACGAACTCACCGTTGTCTGCAAGTCCGTTCTTGATCTTATCGGCAAGAATAGATATTTCTTCACGCACATCCGCATTCAGCAGATTGCGGTACTCGGTTTGCTCCTTGTATGCGTTGTCGAGATCTTCCGAGAATATTTCAGTACCAAACAGATGCCGAAGATTATCGATGCCTTTCTTATCAATAAATCCCTTTTCGAATTTGTCAGTTGAGTACAGCATCAAGTGTATATGCGGATGATGCGACTCATTGTGAAACGCTCCGAACCATTTCAGCGCACCGGGAGGTATCTTGTACTCCTTGGCAATATTGTCAATGCGGTTTTGCACGAGGGTACGCCAACGCTCTGCGTAATTATAACCGAGGCGTTCTGCATCGTGGCGCTTGAGAGAAACAATTACAGTAAACACGTTACCTTCATGCTGCCGTACCTTTTCTGCTTCTTCATCAAGATCGATTGCGACACCGTCATTTGAAAACAAACCGTGCTTACCACCTATGCGTTCCACGCGAGGACGTGTTGCGATATAGTCGAGATAGGTTTTGTCGGATAGCAGGTGCGGATAGTTTTCAAGCACAGCGGATATGAATTCCGATGCTGATCCTTTTGTTTGGGAAGAAGCATAGCTTCCGTACTCTTGCAACCGTATGCATCCTTTGTGCGTTTCACAAAACTTCATGATGAGATCCTCTTGCGCTTTCGATACAGGCTCCGCTTGCCAACCGTCACCGAGCTTATCTACACCTTCTCGTGTTGCAATATATTTGAGCATACCACCGATGTCACGTATATTTTTAGCGGATGAGTAGTATTTGCATTTCACAATGATTCTCGGCATGGTTATTCATCCGTTCCGAAAGCGCGTTCCTCTTCCACGGCATCCTCGAAGGTAATAAATCCGTGTGTCCTTCGAACGCGATCCATAGATCTGTTTCGGACGTTGCGGATTTCTTCATCATCCAATCCAACGTAACCTGCAGCAAGCAGATAGTTGTACATTCCGAGTTCTACCGCAATTTTAAACATTGCATGACAGATACGGTTCACATCGTTGCGTGTCATTGCACGAACGTTGCTTGTGATTCTGTCGACCAGGATGTCGCAGTTCTTTTCACCGTCAATGTCTGCACAATACCGTCTAACTGCTTCGGTTACAAACGCAGAACGGTCATCACCGTTCATATACTTATGGGTTTCGATCAGCTCATTTACCTCCGGTCTGATGCGAAACCCGTACTTCTTTTTCTCTACTTTTTCCGTAGTTTGCTTCATATAAACCTCCGTTTTGGGCTTAAATTAGGGGGTTCCAGAAAGGCGACAGGTGCAAGAAAAAGTCTCCACCCCTCAAGCCCTTCAAAATCTCTTGAAAACGCCCTCACAGCCCGCTGTTGCGGGCTGATGTGAGCGTGCGGGCAGGACTTTAGTCCCCAGCACTTTAACCCGCTTAAAAATAAGTTCCGTCAAAATCCCTCGCAGATACCCTCAAAACTCCCCCCCGAACCGTCAGCACTTTGGCACTGACGGTTAAGTGGCGTGGATGAGCCCTCACGAGCCGTCAAAAACTGTTTACACGGGCTTTTCTTCGCTCGGTCGGGTTGTTGCTCCACCGTCCGTTTCTTCGCCTGAAACGGCGTTACGGTCGGCACTTGGTTTCTTGCGAGTCGGACGCTGCGGAGGAGCGGCTTTCGCATCCTCCGCTTCCTTCTTCTCAATGAATTCACGCACTGCCTGAGGTACGTGCTTCTTATAAAGCGCATCCATAAAGCGGTCGAGCTCTTCGCTCAGCGTTGCGTTCTTATCCTTGAGGAAGATGTTGATTGCATCGAGCTTCGCATCATCGAAGCTGAATTCAATTGTCGTTGGTTTCATCTTCTACCTCCGTTACATTCTGATTGCTGTGTCGGCTTGCCCAACGTCAACGCACCCCAGCTCATGAATCGCGGCAAGGATAGTTCCGAAAGTTTTCCCCCCTTCGTGATTGAGAAGCCCTGGGACGTTTTCGAGCAGAAGATAAGGAGGTCGCCTGGCTTCAGCCACTCGGACGATCTCATGAAAGAGAGTACCTCTTGTATCAGCGAAGCCGAGTCTTCGGCCGCTGACTGAAAACGGCTGACAAGGGAATCCGGCTGTGATAAGATCAATTTCGGGGAGATCTTCGCATTTGATTCGGGTTGCATCGCCACAAAAATATTCACCTTCCGTTTCGTATAAAGCTCTGTAGGCTTTTTGAGCGAAGGGATCGATCTCACACCAGCCTACAGGCACAAAAAAATCGCCGGCATTAGTGAGTCCTGATCGGAACCCGCCAACACCGGCGAACATATCCAAATATCTGATTTTCTTCACTCGAGCTTCACCTCATTGGTAGGGCTTTGCTCGGTAGCTGCGTCAATCATATCCGCAACCTTTTCGGGGCAGAAGAGCCAATCCACATGGTGATCCGTTTCCAGCTCGGTCGTGTACCAATACTTGTACGGGACGAGCTTATGGATCTCGTGGAGCACTTCTTTGTCCTCGCTCTGATCGGAGAGAACACCTCGGGGTGTGAAAAAGTTTGTTCCCCAATGCTCACCCGAAGAGCAAGCGTCGATATCGAGCAGTGCGGGATAGATATTGCCGTCTGCTGCCTGAACGACGCCGGGGACGGTTACCATACCTGCTGAGCTGTCAATGTGATCGGTACCGTATACTTCGAGGTACTTTTCATGGAGCATTCGAAGCAGGTCGGTGGGAACGGTCATATCTCCGGTCTTATAGGCGTTTTTCATACCCACCCATTCGATACAGGGAATGACCTCCTTATTGACCTTATCGATATACGCCATTTGGAGCTTCTCGCTTTGCTCATCGAGGATCTCGTCCTGGGTGAGCCTTCGGAAGCTGTCTTCCTCGGGAATGATACCGAGCCGTCTGCCGTTGTCGAAGGTACAATGGATCGTACCGAGATCATCGACGTGATCTACCGTTCCTCTTGTGCCGGGTTCGATGGGACGGGGATCGCTTCCCATCATCTGTAGTTCAATTCGTGTTCCTTTCGGATATAAGGCTTTGTACTGCTTGGCAAGCTGTTCAAGCCTTCTGAAATCGTTCATGTCTTCACCTTCCTTGTAATCTAAGATTTTGAATCCTTGCGGTAGCGGATCGAAGTCCTGTACGAAGTCCAGCGGTATTGTCTGTCCGTCTTCATCACGAAAGACATTAACAACCATCGGGACTCCGTAATAGTTTTCTTCCTTGACGGTTTTGAGGAAGTCTTCTTCGGTGTAGTAGTAACAGCTCTCACCGGTCTGTCCTTTCGTGTCAAGGAAATCGATCCGACCAACGGGGCGTAATTTTTCTTCGCTCATAGCCACTCCTTACATGGTGATTGCTCCGGTCTGTTCCATTGTTTCGGCTTCGGTAATGTCCATCAGATACTTCGGATCCACGATGACCTCATGTTCGTTTCTGCGGTTGAAATACGCATAGATGTGCTCTCGGTCGATTTGTGCCTCGTAGACGGTACCGTCCTCTCCGAATCGGTGTGCAAACCAATCTGCGGTATCATAGCTCAATGTCCATGACAGCGCCTTTATATTTTTCGCATTGCGCGAGGTCACACCTCGGTTGACTGTAACGGTATCCTCGAGGTTTTGAAACGATTCGTATTCGTCCTTGTCCATGAGGAACTGTGGTTCCGCTTTTTTGAAAAGAGACAGGAGTCTGTTCTTGCTCATATTCGGATCATTGTTGGGAGACTCGGTTCGTACCCATACGTCAGAGAGCATTTCCGAAAGGTCTTGATTTGAAAGGTGCGGGGCTGCATATTTCAGAAATGCAAGGCTGTAGGATTTGGTTATCATGAAGGATATCTCGTGGGGTGCCCGTGCTTCCTTGATCTGCCGAAACTTTTCCTGTTGCCACAGTTCAAGAGCTGCGGGATCCGATGTGATATCTGCTTGGGCAATACCTCCGTCTTCGGTTCTGTATGCGACCATCCCGCTATCGGTAAATGGGTGCTTTACGATCAGCGGAGAATACTCGGTATTCTGAATATCGAGCATCACAAACATCCTCGCAAGCTTTTTGATTTCTCTGAGGTCTGTTGCGGTTTTCATCACAGCGTCCTCATCTCGTATCCGATGTTTTCCTGAGCGAACATGGACATATAGTCGTGGACGGTATCGGATATCTGATCGTATTCTTCGCCGGTCATTTTGAAACCGTACCAACCATTGCAACTACCTTCGTCCCAATAATACGGGCTTGCTCCATTCTTCAGTCCAAGGATATCACCGAATTTGAGAACGGTCATATCGATCGTGCCTTTGGTGCGGTTCATGATAGTGATCTTGAATGCATCGTAGTGCTTGTGAACCTCTGTGCTGTAAAATTCGATCTTGGCACGAACATCTTTGTCGAGCTTTCCGATCATCATTTTTCCACAGAACATCGCATCGCAGAAGAGCTCGCTTTCACGAAATATTCTTCTGAGTTCGCGTTCCATTTTGATCACTGCACATCACCTCACATTGACTGCTCGAAGTTGTTTTCGGCAACGGTCTGATCGTCCACAACCTCGGTATATCGCATATCAAAGTTGCAAAGCGAATAGAACTCACGGCTTGCAAAGGGATGCAGTTCGAGATATTCCTCGTTGGAGGCGTTGATGCCAAGGTCGGGATTTCCGTATGAGTCGGTGGTGTCGTAGACACGCTCGAGGCTGCCATCCTCCATTCGGATGGTCATACCCGCTTTGATCTCAACACCGTTTTTATCGAAATACTGCATGGTGTTCACCTCTTTCTTTACATCGTCTGTGTGAAGGACTGACCTTGTTCATTGAGGAAGCCCTCGTATTTTTCTTGCCATCTACCCAAGGTACGGTTGATGGATTTGTAGGTTTCAAGCCGATCCGTCTCACCAAAGGTATCGTCTGCGATATCGAGTAGGGATACGAGCTCACTCAGACCTTCCTTCATCTTCTCGATACAGGCAAGGGCTTTTTCGGCGTGTTCAATGTCTTTGTCCATTTCTGCTCCTTTCTTATAGCTGTACGAAGCCTTGACCGAAGAGTTCATCGGGACACCAATTCACGTTGAAGTCCGACTCACCAATGCAGTCACAATGACCGGACAGGAAGTCGGGATCTCGCTGTTCGCGCATCATCATATACGCAACCTCTTCGGGTGTTGCTTTGACCGTTTCACCTTCACCGTAGAGGAAGGCTTGCGCTCTGACGTTTACAACGGTGTCTTCTGTGGTCTCATCAAGGAACTCGTGGTATGCGGTCCAGCCTTCGAGATCATCGGCCTCCTGAGGAAAGCCCCCGACAAGGAATTCGGATTCATTGTAATCATCACGCATGGTGACCTTGGAGAACATGATTGCCATTACTCAAACCCTCCCATCTTCTGTTCACTGAGGTACTGATCAAACTCGTCGCCGTTCAGCATGAACCAATCGTCACCACCGTGCCAGAAGCTGACGTACATATCGCCGTCCTCCACGCGAGTGGATCGCTGTTCCAAGCCTTCGCCGTAGCCGTCTGAACACTGACCTTCGAGCCAATCCTTAAACTCGGCTTCCTCTTCAGCAGTGAAGGGAGCAGTAAGCTCGGCGCGAATGCATCCGTAGAGAACACCGTCAACGTTCTGCGTACTGAAGTGTACCTCCTTGAGCTTTCCGACAGCACCGTTGCTACCGTCGAAGTAAGCAGCGAGATTATCTTCGTCCCGAGCATCTTCCAAGCGGATCAGATCACGGATTCGTTCCTCGTAAGGAGCAAGGTAGCTGCCGTCATACTCGTCGGGATAGTCTTCCATGTTGCCGTATTCATCACGGCTGTACACGTTTGCCACCAACGGGCAGTAGAAGTATTCGGTGGTGTCTTCCATACGGCTCTCGAGCATGAACTTATCAAACTCCGCGATGGATGAGACCTTGCCGGACATCAACGCTTCCATAGCATCCAACCTGTTTTGATAGGGAAGGTTCTGATAAAACTCGCACATGGTGTTTACAAGGGATAGGGTGTCCGAAGAAGAAACTAACAGGGTGAGTCTCTTTTCGAATTCGTTATTTCCAAAGAGCTTCACTTTGATTGGCTCATCCTCTTCATCCATACACTTGATTTCATGCGCCGGTTTTCTGATGCCGATGGAGCCGAGGTGATCGGCCATAAGGTAACGCTTGCACGGAAACTCCATGACTAAGGTGTTGCCTTCGTTTTCGATAATTGCTGTTAACATTGCCTTTTCATTTCTTTCGTATTTCGCTCTCACATACTTGAATTTTTCGATTTTTTATGGTATAATGAGAGCAATAAAAAAGCCCTTTCGAAGATGTTTCCACCAACAAAAGGGCTATGTATTCGAGTTGACCACAATTTGACCAGTTTTATTTTGGTTTACTTACGCTGACGAGGCAGACCAGTTTTGACCACAATTTTGACCAGTTCCAGCGATGTAACGCACGGAATTATCGGAATTATCGGGGGAAAAACGCCCTCAAAAGCGTAAAAATCGGGCTAAAAAGAGCGTTTACCAAGCAAAATAAAGTAATTTTGCTCTTTGGGATGCGGAGGCCGCGAGTTTGAGCCTCGCCACTCCGACCAATTTTTAAGCGATTTCAGTATTTTTTACTGTAATCGCTTATTTTTTCAGAATGAGTATTGACAAATAAAAATTTTCTGATATAATTTGATGATTTATCACTAAAGTGTTGAATGGGTGGCATGGGCGAAAAGGAGAAATATAAAATGTACAGAATTGTCGATGAGTCAGAATGCAAAAGGTATCGCTCTGACTGTTCACATGTCTTAAAAAAGACATGTGCCTTACTTAAAGAAAAATGCATTAACGCCCAATTTACTCTTGTTGGCAGTGGAGCAAGAAATATGGTTACACGAAACGGCAATGGACCGTTTGACCTTGACTACAACCTTGAAATAATTAAAGCTCCGGACGAATATTGGAATGATCTGCGTCATTTAAAAAATACCGTTCGTATTTTGCTTGATAAAGCCGAAGGATTGACTTGCTTTTCCGAATCACAAGATTCAACTTCATGCTTGACAGCTCTGTTACATTTCAAAGATGAACCTGCAGTTGAATTTAGTTTTGATGTTGCAATTGTCGCCAAAAATTCTGATGGAACACTGTGCAGGTTGATTCATAATAAAAATGTCTGGGAATACGGTAATGACCAGTATGTTTGGAATGAGGTTCCAAGCTCTCACAACATAGCGCAAAAGGTAAAACAAATCAAAATCAATGATTTATGGCTTGATGTAAGAGAGCGATATATTTATCTTAAAAATCTATATTTATCTCATCCGTTAGAGAAAGATCATCCGTCATTTATTGTTTATGTTGAAGCTGTCAATCAAATTTATAATCAATATTTTAATTAGCGACTGTATTCTTTGTCTACAGCACCTCAAATTTTGACAGGGTGACTTTTTCGGTCAC
>ULJH01073772.1_pt1 | contig 11856 bp, 8 predicted proteins | sample 1950781 | NCBI WGS metagenome assembly ULJH01 (sample SAMEA4835462, study PRJEB28245) | human gut metagenome | biome: gut microbiome; material: fecal sample | place: Denmark | collected 2008 | reverse complement strand
TTATTATAGATCTTAAGGCGGTTTTATAATATCGAATATAAAAACGACATCATAATTACACTTGTAAAACATGTATAAATGTATTACCTATCATTGGGCTCTTATAAGTGTTTTATAATCAAAAATGAACTCTACTTATATTTAAATTGCCATATAAAAATTGCGTATAGCGTTAAAATTGCAATTTAAAAGTTGCAATTTATTTGATTATTGCAACTTTTATCTGGCAGTTTTGTATCTTTGTACTATAAACTTATATAATATGGAACAATTATTTGAACTTTTCCGTAGATTACTGAATTTGACAGATACATCCTACATTCGCTATTTACACGACGATATCAATTGGTCTGCCAGAATGTTAGGAATAATAGGACCCAGAGGAGTAGGAAAAACAACTATGCTATTGCAGCATATAAAGTTACATCACTCACTGGAAGATACGCTTTTTGTCAATGCCGATGATCTTTATTTCGCAGAACATAAGCTTTTCGATTTAGCTTCTGTTTTTTATAAAAATGGTGGGAAACACCTTTTCATTGATGAAGTACATAAGTACCAGAACTGGTCTAAAGAATTAAAAATGATTTATGATTATTTCCCAGACTTTCAAGTTGTATTTACCGGTTCCTCTATTCTTGATATTTACAAAGGAAATGCTGATTTAAGCCGCAGGGCATTGAGTTATTTCCTGCCAGGGCTTTCTTTTCGAGAGTATATAATGTTATCTAAGGGGATACAAATACTACCTTATTCTTTACAAGATATATTAAATCATAAAGTAGAACTTCCGGGAGTTAATCACCCGTTACCATTGTTCAAAGAATATTTAGAAAATGGTTATTATCCATTTTTTAGTGATCCCGGATATGACCAACGCCTACGTAATATCATTAATTTAACTGTCGAAAATGATATACCAATTTATGCAAATATGAATGTAGCAACTACCAAAAAAATCCGGCAATTACTTTATGTTATATCACAAAGTGTACCTTTTAAACCCAATTTTACCAAAATTGGACAACTGATAGGCGTACATCGTAATCTTATTACTGATTTTCTATATTATTTAGAAAGAGCTGGTATAATAGCCCAGCTACGTAATGGTACAGGAGGAATTCGTTTACTCGGAAAAATAGAAAAGATCTATTTGGATAATACTAATTTAGTCTATGCCTTGGCTGAAAACAAACCCGATACAGGAAACATTCGGGAAACATTTTTTCTCTCTCAAATGAAAGTTCACCATAAAGTGATTTCATCAGAGAAGTCAGATTTTGAAATAGATAACTATACTTTTGAAATAGGAGGGGCAGGAAAACAGCAAAAACAAATACATGGTATAGAAAATGCTTATGTGGTAAAAGACGATATAGAATATGGATACAATAACACAATACCTTTGTGGCATTTCGGATTCAATTATTAACATTGTGGCGAATAGTAGCGCATATTAAATCCATCCTATATTCCCAACAATACAATAAATAATTCAGATGGTCATGTAAAGAAATGAAAAGAGGGTGCGCTTCACAAAAGGGTACCCTCTTACTATATATGCAATATAGCATCATTTCAAATAAATGTTATGAATTATAAGCCAGATATAAAATCGACGATTTTGACTATGCTTTCTGTATTATTCTTTATTCGATTCTTCTTTATAAATAATGCTATCTCTTTCTTTAGATCAGGAAATAACTTTACCAGTTCTTTGGCTTTAGTAAATTTCTTCAATTGATTATCTACTTCAATATAATACAGAACGTAAGGTTCCGCTTTATAGTTTTCGGGTAATTTCAATTGATAGATTTCTCCGGATGTGTTTAATGATGAAATATTATCAACAGCCGTAGTTGAAGAAGTACCATAGCCGATGTTTTGTGCTTGAATACTCATCCGGCAACGATAAGAAGCGTATAAAGTATACTTATTCCGTGACAAGACTTCATAAAAACGATTGTCAACCGGAACAAACTTTCGTTTATCAAAATAGACCGTATCAATCTGATCTATCGGATACAATGCCATATTCTTACCTTCTGGTGAAATATAAATCATCTCTTCTGTGGCTTTATTATAATTGAGTGCAGTCCGATTTTCCTTCTTGTTTTTGTATAAAATCGTGGCGTCTCTAAACTGGTTGAACAGAAAATGATTATCTATACTCTGTCCTACAACATTAACTCCCCAAAACAATAAGGGGGCTATTTGTATGATACGGATTTTTAGCAAATTCATTCTATAAATATTTTTCGTTTATACATATTGTTTCCGGATAGAATGGATACAATATAGATACCTTGAGAAAATTGTTTCAACGAAAGTTGGTTCGTGTTTTTAGTTTGTTCCAAAACTTTGCCTGAAATATCTGTTACGACAATAGACTCAACGTTTTCATCTGATGACACATACAGTGTATTATCCACCATTTTTAGTTGCATCTTTCTATCATCAAAAAGATTTTCAAAGCCAGTAGGAATATCTTCTATTTCGAAAGTCAACTTATCATCTTCCATGATCACATTTCTAATTCTCAGGCCACCGTCCGAATTATCTGACAAGAAAGGCTTAGGGAATGTTTTATCTGTCATTACAGCACCCGAAGTTGTCTGATAAGCGGCTTCATCCAAAAAACCATTTTCCGTTAATGAACCAAAGGGACGATAAATATAAACTTCATCAGGAGGACCGTTGCGATTCCCTTCACTGACCGTTGTATTGATTCTATAAATGAGTAGCCCTGACCGGATCAGATTTTTTTCATACTTTCCTTCTTTTTTCCGGTATTCCAAAACAAAATATTCATTTGGATTAGTAGAGTTAACTTTATAGCAACTATTTTCTGCACTCTGAGATAATGGAAGTAGTGTATAGGTACCCGGTTGGGTTATTGTAGGCATATCTTTAATCCAACTTTGGCCTGCATACATCCATTTCATATAGGCTCCCATGTGACACCAACCACTGTTCATCAGATCCCAACTACCCACAGGATCGAGATTCTGACTTTCTTCACTATAATGATATAAATCCGGTGCACCTAATGCATGGAACATCTCATGGCAAAGTGTATTCACGGTAACTTGGTTCTCGGGTTGGAAAACATAATCCATCACTCGCTTACCATGAATGTAGCATTCCTTAGTATAAAGCGACCAACGGTGTGCCCACAATAAATCACTCCAGCCATCACTATTTCCTTGAATGACAAAACAGACATTGTCTATATAGCCGTCGTTGTCATTATCCAGCTCATCCGGCGTAAAATCTTGTTCGATACTGGCTTTTACTGCATCAATAGCATTTACTATCAAGTTATGTTCTCTGTTTGTCGACTCGTCACTTGTTCTATAGCCATCAGGGTTAGTTGTTGCATTATAAGGGCGATAAAAGCCTCTGTTATGAAAATCGATGTAACCATTAGCGGTAGAAGTCATATCCGAAGTTTTGGGATAAAAATGTGAAGTGATATCCAAATTACTGTATGATACCTCCTTATAATAGTCTTTCAATGATCCGCTCGAAGATGTAGTACTATTGAACCGACTGTCATATACCGATCTCTTTTTTGAGAATGTGGTAGCATCTTTAAAAGAAACAAATATGACGATATTGTTTAATGGATTTTTATGAGAGGCATATTGAGGTTTAGTAGTTCTGGTCATTGGCTGAATTTGCATTCGTTTCCGGCGTTTGTCGTATTGTTGTTTTGATATTTTCAACCAAGGAACGATTTTTGTTTTTGATGGTAATTCATCATCCACCCGATATATTGAAGGTACCAGTTCTCCTTTATCGTTTTTAATTGCATAATAACAATAACCATCTTCTGCTTGTACAATGGTGTACCCGTCTTTATCATGTATCCAATGATAAAATTCGTCACCAGATGCATACAAAACTAACTGACTTCCATCGGCTTGAGTAACAATGGTTTCCAAAAAGCGGAAAGGAGCTGCATATATACCCAAACATGTGCAACACAGAAAGACAATAAATAATAGATTCCTTTTCATAATATATTTGTTTTTAGACAAATAAGGTCACCTTAATATCAGGTGACCTTATCAAGTTATTGATTACTCATTTTATTACTTTTTTGTAAAAGTAACACTGCCTTGCATCCAATATTCAAACCATGCATACGGAACACCTGATTCATAAGCAAGGAATCCAAATCCATTATCTTCATTCAATGTAATTATCCCATTATCATAAGTTGCCATTACATTATCAGTTTCGCTATAATATTGTTTCCCATCTTCGACTGTTGTCCATACGAAATGAGCAATATATCCAGCTTGTGCTTCTCCTACATCTTGATTCTTATAGAATGTGATAACCGTCTCCCCATCTTCTTCACCAACAGAAGCTAAAACAACTTCCGGATATCCAAAGTCAACTTCTATTTCGTTCAATGCTCCAGCATCGTGTGCTGCTATTGTAACATCATATCCATTAGGAGAAGCCTGTCCTTGAGATATCAGAATTCCTTCCATTGCATACGTTCCAAACAAATATGATAACGGATGTTCATCGTCTGCAATGGATATTTTTACAGAGTTCTGAACGGATTCTTTCAATTCAGGAGTACTACTTGCAATCGTAAGTGTAAATGTCTTTTTTCCTGTGAATACATTATTATCAATAGGACGAATTACAATATTCTGAGTTCCATAGCCTTCTTCAAAAGTGATTTCTTTATTGTCTATTGTGAAATCTTCACCTTCAATGGCTGGATTCGTATCTCCCTCTGTTGAAACGGCCAATGTAACAGTAACTTTACCGCTTCCGGGGATACCGGCCAATACTAATGGAATCTCTAAAGGTTCAGTAGCATTTTCATTTACAGAGGCAGTTGTTTTTGAAAAACTGGCGTTGCTATCTTCTGCATTGAATGACTGCGGAATGTTATCATCACATGAAGCAATAACAAATAAAGTTCCGACAGCCAGAATTAAATATTTCAATTTTCTCATTTGTTTCTGTTTTTAGAATTAATATTTGTTCTGAATCATATTTTCATTTGCATCTATTTCTGACTGAGGAATAGGCAATACATAATAAGGGCTGTCAGCTGACACTTCCTGTGCATCAGAACTTGCACCTGTGCCATCAGCAAGGAACCCTTTATCGTCACGGATCACATCTTCATGGCGGCGCTTCAGATCAAAGAACCGATGTCCTTCAAATGCAAGCTCCAAACGTCTTTGTAACTGAATTTCCTTTTCCAATGCAGATCCGGCTTCAGTACCTTCTTCATAATCAGAATAGCGTTTTGCACGTAATAGATTCAAATCACTCAGCGCCTCCGGATAATTCTTTAAGTTGTAATTGGCTTCAGCGCGTGTCATATACATTTCAGATGTACGGATAAGAGGAATGTCAACCAAACCTACAGTAGCTCCACCATTATTCCATTTCCATACAACGTTGCACAAACCACTCTTACAGGTCACTTGCTTTATAACTGCATTACGACAGTCTGTACCTGAATACAATGATTTTAATCCATAAGAAACAGAGTAGTTAGCATTATAATTGCTTACACTTCCCTGTCCCCAGTCATTACCTGGCAAATAACCGTCATCAGACTTCAACGCAATACGTAATATAACCTCTGGAACATCCATGCTCGTAGTGTATATTTTACTAAAGTCATCGATACCGGCAATATCAGAACCGTCACCAGCTATCGCTTCAGTAGCATTATCCACAGCCAATTGGTCTTTTCCCATCGTCAGATATACGCGTGCCAAAATTGCTGCAATAGCCTTTTTATTTAAACGATAATTGATTGTCGTATTATAATCATCGCTCATCATCCCTTTGGCTCTTTCCAAGTCTTCCGTCAACCAAGTATATACCTCTTTTACCGTGTTACGAGCCGGAAGCGTTGTTTCCGTATCTTTTTTATAAGTTACCCCCAGATCAGAATCGGAAGCTTGGAGATAATTTTTACCATAAAGGCGTACCAGGTCAAAATGGATCATTCCGCGCAAAGCGAGACATTCAGCCAACAAGTTCTTACCTAATTTTTCATCTGAAGCAATGATTGAAGGATCACTTTCCATGCGTGTAATAACCTCGTTTGTTCCCAATATGGCATTGTATGCAGCACTCCACATTCCACTTACACCATAAGTGTCGGCATAAAATTTAAATCCGGCAAACTCGTTATAGATAAGACGTCCGTCACGGTTCAGAATCAGATTGTCTGACATCACATCAGGTACCATCAACATAAAATTGGCTGTGTAGGATGAAGAACGCATCGATTCATATACACTATTTGTGGTATTATTAAAATCTTCTAAAGATTCTAATGCGTTATCGCTGTTCAGTGAGTCATGGGGAGTTGTGTCCAAAAAATCAGCACATCCCGTAAATGAAAGACTCAAAAAAGCGATTACCGGTATTATTGTTTTTCTTGATAGTTTCATACTTTATTTTTTTAATGAAAAAACTTTATTAAAAACCTATTTCGATACCAAACATAATGGTACGTGAAGCAGGGAAGCTAAAATCGAGTACAGCCGCTGCTGGACCTGCTGTAGCTGCCAATCCTGTTGTAGGCGAGTCCCCAACTTCCGGGTCAAGACCACGGAAATTCGTAATTGTGAACAGGTTCAATCCTTGGGCAAAAATTCTCAGATTTTCAACTTTTAAAGGTTTCAGTAAACTTTTGGGGAATGTATAGGCCAAAGTCAGATTTCTCAGACGCATATAAGAACCGTCTTCAAGATATCTGGTAGACATATAGGTGCTGTTATTTAAATCCTGTCTCGGTACATTGGTTATATCTCCCGGTTGCTTCCATTGGTCATACAATAAACTCTTATCTAAATTCTGTCCGATTTGTGCACCATCGCTTTCCGTAAAGAAACGGTTGTGATTATAGATGTAGTTGCCACCTGAGAAATAAAAATCAGCATTCAATTCGATACCTTTGTATGCCACTCTCGCCCCAAACGAACCAAAATATTTCGGGTCCGGAGTCTTATCATCCAAAATTACCGCATCGTTCGAATCATATACATTTGTAATTTTACCGTCTTTGGTATAGTACAAAGCATCTCCATTTGCAGGATTTACACCAGCCCAACGTACCATTTTGTACACATTGATAGGATATCCCTCTTTGATTAAGTTATTCCAGCCAACTGTTATGTCATTCCCTTTGTATAATTTCTCAATTTTGTTTTTATTTTGGGATATCATTCCATTCAGACTGAATGTCCAATCATTGGTCTTTATGATATCACCGCTAATAGCCAATTCATACCCTTTATTCATCAATTCTCCAACATTATCAATACGGCTTGAAAAACCGGAAGTCATTGAAAGACGTGTTGCTAAAAGCAGATCGGTTGTTTTACGTTTATAAAGGTCGAATGTGATATTCAAACGTGAATCAAAAAATGCGGCATCCAGACCTACAGATGATTGCATACTCTTTTCCCATGAAAGTTCCGGATTTGGCAAACGTTTCGGGTAAGCAGTCGAAGCACCGTTGTAGCTACCGTAGCCATATACACCTTGTGCTGCATAATCACCGATGTTATTATTACCGGAAGTACCTACACTGCCACGAAGTTTCAAACGGCTCAACCATTCTACATCTTCAAGGAAGCTTTCTCTTTCCATATTCCATCCTAAACCGATAGCCCAGAATGTACCGAATTGATTGTCTGCACCAAAGCGGGAAGAACCGTCACGACGTATTGCAGCATCGACAATATATTTATCATCATATGTATAGCCTGCCGTAGCCAAGTAAGAAAGCATTCTCCAATCTGTAGTAATACCTTCAACATCTTTATCGGTTGCACCAATATCTATGGCATCCAATTTTCCGGTAGGATATCCGCTGACAGCAGCAGCAATATCACGATAATTACTGGATTGTGCCTCCATACCGACAATAGCCTTCACTTGATGCACATCATTGAACGTTTTATCATAGCTCAACATATTCGTCCATACCCAAGTGGCTCTATGTGCATATGAATCACGACGATACCCATAAGGAGAACCTAATATTTGAGACAATTGAGATTCCGGATGATTGAACTGATACTGCAGATTTTGGGTATAATCAATACCTGCAACAGTAGTATATTTAATCTCGTCCCAAATTCTCCACTCGAGACTGAAAGCGCCAAGCATTTTCAACTTATTGATATAGGATGGGTTATTATCGATATTCTCGAATATATTCAAAGGTACACCACCGACAATTATGTCAGTATTGTAAGTGCCATCTTCATTATAAGGTGCATCATATGGGTTTGCACTATAAATATAATTAAAAGGATTCAATGCATTACGGTCAGTTCTCAATAATCCTTCCTTAGATACACCGGCCGATGAAGAGAAATTAATCTTCAAGCGATCTTTAATTTTGTGTTCGATATTAGCACGAACGGTACCACGAGTCAGATACGAACCCGGCACAATTGCATCCTGATCAAAATATTGACCGGAAATATAAAAACGGGTAGCATCCGTACCACCGGATACGTTCAGTTCGTATGATTGAGTAAAGCCGGTACGGAAAACTTCATCCGCCCAATTGGTATTTGGTGCAGCTGCAATTTCTTCATCTGTCATTGAAGCTCCTTGACCGCTACCCAACTGGCGCTCATAAAGTAGTTTCTCCTGTGCATTCATCATTGTAAAATCACCGTCAGTCAATGTTCTGGTCGAAATTCCAAATAAAGCCTTCGCATTTACAGTTGTCTTTCCACTTTGTCCCTTTTTAGTAGTAATAAGGATTACGCCATTAGCACCTCTGGAACCGTATATAGCAGTAGCAGAAGCATCTTTCAATATAGACATATATTCTATATCGTTGGAGTTAAGAGCCGCAAAATCAGTAGAAGAAACTGGTACACCATCAATTACATATAGCGGGTCATTACCTGCAGAAATAGAACTGGTACCGCGAATCTTAATATTTGCTCCGGCACCTGGTCTACCGGTAGAAGCCGTAACTTGTACACCGGCTGCTTTTCCTTGCAATGCCTGATCGACACTATTTACCGGAACTTTTGTTAATTGATCCGCTTTTACAATATCTACAGATCCCGTCAGTGAACTCTTTTTTGCAGAACCATATGCTACAACTACAACTTCATCAACCATCTGTGAATCAGATTTTAATATTACCTTTACAGTTGGTTTGATCGTTACCTCCTGTGTCTGCATTCCGATGTAAGAAATCTGCAAAGTCTTTGCAGAACTTGGTACGCTCGACAAAGTAAAATTACCATCTACATCAGTTATAGTACCTAAATTGGTACCTTTTACTAATACAGAGGCCCCAACAACTGGTTGCCCATCTTCTTCAGAAATCACAACACCTGTAACCTTCTGAGTCTGGGCAGTTACTAGACCTATACTTACAAAAAGGCAGGTCAATAACAGCATTAATTTTCTTTTCATAAATTCTCTCTTAAAGTTTAACTTTACATTAATTGTTTCTTTACTCTAACAAAATGCAAATATATTAATAAATATGAAACGAGCAATTATTTTTGCGAAAAAAGCTTGTGTTAATAACAAATTGTTATCAAAATGAGCTTGTTTATGCTCAACAGCATATAATCATAGCTTAAAAAACCTAAACAGAGTATCAAATAATAACATGTTGTATTGACGAAAAGTACGATTTTATCGTTCATTTTCTGTTTTTCACTGCAAATTTTGGCAAAAAGCTCTCCATTTTGACTAATGGAAAAGCTTTATAAACAAAAATTCCGCATTTTTTTTAAAAGAAATTCATTAGTTATAATATATGTTTTTACGCTTTTAGCAGATATTAAAACTTATTCAGTTCTTATATAGGCCATATATACGTCTTATTTGTTTATAGTATTAATTCAAAATTAACCTAATGGAAAAAATTATCTACAATTTAGTATTCAACAGAAAAAAAAGCCTGAATAAAAAAGGCATGGCTTTAGTTCAAATAGAAGCCTATTTGAATAGAAAGAAAAAGTACTTTTCGACTAAGGTCTATTTGAAACCGGAACAGTGGGATGCAAAAAGAAGAAGAGTAAGGAATCATCCGAATGCAGATGCAATAAATCGGATGATTTATGAGTATATGGCTGAGATAGAAAAGAAAGAATTGGGGTTATGGCAGCAAAGGAAAACGGTTACATTGGATGCTTTAAAAGAGGCATTGGTAAGCGTGCAAGAGGAGGAGGAGTCTTTTCTGGCTTTTTTCCGTAAGGAAATCATCAATTCCAGATTGAAGGAGAGTACAAAGCAAAATCATCTTTCAACGCTTGAATTACTGAGGGAGTATAAGAAAGATGTTTCATTTACCGAACTAACTTTTGAGTTCATATCTTCTTTTGATCAATACTTGCAAGCCAAAGGATATCATGTGAATACCATAGCCAAACACATGAAGCACCTGAAACGTCATATAAATACAGCAATAAACAAGGAGTATATGGAAATACAAAAATACGCTTTTAGGAAATATAAAATTAAAAGTGTAGAAAATAACCATACTCACCTTTCGCCGGATGAACTTAATAAAATAGAGAAACTTGATTTGGGAGATAGATATACCAGGCTGGAAAAGACTAAAGATGCTTTTTTGTTTTGCTGTTATGCGGGGTTACGTTATTCAGATTTTGTGAATCTGTCTTCCGAAAATATCGTCAAAATTCAAAAAGACACTTGGTTGATATATAAAACAATAAAAACCAGAATAGAAGTGAGACTCCCTCTCTATCTATTATTTAAAGGAAAAGGTCTTGAAATATTGAATAAATATCAGAATAATCTTTCGGATTTTTTTAATCTCAGAGATAATTCGAATGTGAATAAAGAACTGATTATTATATCAAGGCTTGCAGGAATACATAAAAAAATATCTTTTCATACCGCAAGACATACTAATGCCACCTTATTAATATACAATGGAGTGAACATTACTACTGTACAAAAACTATTGGGACATAAGAGCGTAAAAACAACACAAGTATATACGAATGTTATGGATATGACTATTGTCAGAGATCTGGAAAAAGCTAAAAGTACCAAACGTTCTCCGGTGTAAAATCAGGAAATATCCTTTCCGGGTATCGTGCCCACCGTCCGTATGCCCGGTAATCACCATCCGTATGCTCGGTGCTTACGCCCCGTATGCCCGATACTTGGGGGGGTATTTGTACAGAGACTGGAAAGCAGCAGGGCCCCTTCACCCTGTATCGCCGATGAACAAAGCAGTGAAGCAAAAAAGGTAAAGCCGGTGAAAGGGGAAAAAATAGACAGAAAAGATATCCTGAAGAATAAAAACATTCATCAGAAAAAAGATGCTACATCTTTTTTTGAAACCTGCACATCTTTCCGTTGCAACCTGTTACATCTTTTTTTGAGAGATACTACGTCTTTTTTTGAAAGGTGCTATGTCTTTTTGAAAAAGATGTTACGTCTTTTCAAGCAGACAGGAGGTACTGATGTATATGGGTTTGGGTTGACGCTGTCACAACTTATTTTTTGCGATTACTAAGATTATTATATATACTATCGATTTTTTCATTTATTTAATTTATACATAATTCTGTTTATAAAAGGTTGTTATTTCAACATCATCAGATGACCTTTCAATCGACAGATAGTTTGACCGGGAAAATATCAGATACATTCGCTATATTCTTACAGGATTTTGAAATATTGATTCAGCGCAATGGTTTCATAAATTACTATAACTAATTATATTAAATACTATAATAATTATTGACTTTACGATGTGTTAATAACTAAATAGTATCAAAGTGGTATTTCTGTATAATATATATATACATTATTAATTATTGATTATAAGAT
>ULJH01072532.1_pt1 | contig 11871 bp, 8 predicted proteins | sample 1950781 | NCBI WGS metagenome assembly ULJH01 (sample SAMEA4835462, study PRJEB28245) | human gut metagenome | biome: gut microbiome; material: fecal sample | place: Denmark | collected 2008 | reverse complement strand
TTATAGCAAAATACCAGCTGAAACGTGAAAGTCAAAACTTGATTCAATCAGCCAAAAATCTGTTTGGCGTAATCGGCGCTGGCTTTGGCGTCCTTGGCATAAAAATCGGCACCGATCTGTTCGGCGTATGCCTTGGTCAGCACAGCGCCGCCCACCATGACCTTGCAGGGCAGGTTGGCCGCGTGCAGGGCTTCGATGGTGGCCTGCATGTTGGGCACGGTGGTGGTCATCAGGGCCGAAAGCCCCACCAGCGGCGCACCGGTCTGGCGCACGGCTTCCACCACGCGCTCCGGCGGCACATCGCGGCCCAGATCCAGCACGTCATAGCCATAGTTTTCCAAAATTACGCGCACAATGTTTTTGCCAATATCGTGTACGTCACCTTTTACGGTGGCGATCACAATACGGCCTTTGCTTTCACCCTGGCTGCCGCTGGCGGCAATGGCGGTTTTGATCACTTCAAAAGCAGCCTGGGTCGCCGTGGCGGATTGCAGCAGCTGCGGCAAAAAGATGGAGCCTTTTTCAAAGGCATCGCCCACCACATCCAGCGCGGGGATCAGCGTTTCGTTCACCACCTGCAAAGGCTCGCGGGTTTTCAGGGCTTCCCCTGCAGCGGCGCGGGCTTCGTTTTTCAGGCCGCGGCGCACGGCTTCAAACAGAGCATCGGCCCCTGCTGCACCGCCCGCCGGGGCGGCGGCATCAGTTTTTGCCACCTGGGAGGTCTGCACCTGTACATTGGCATAGGCGGCAACGTAATCATTGCACTTTTCGTCCTGGCTGGTCAGCACACGGTAGGCGCGCACGGCGGCCATCATTTCCGGCGTGTTGGGGTTCATGATGGCAAGGTCCAGCCCGGCCTGCATGGCCAACGTCAGGAAAGTGGTATTCATGTAGCCGCGGCAGGGCAAACCAAAGCTGATGTTGGAAACACCCAGCACGGTGCGCACGCCCAGTTCCTTTTTGCACATGGTAATGGCTTTCAGGGTTTCGGCAGCGGCGCTCTGCTCGGCAGAAACCGTCAGCGTCAGGCAGTCGATGTAAACATCCCCGCGGGGAATGCCGATAGCATCCGTTGCGGCCACAATGCGCTTGGCAACCTCAAAGCGGCCCTCTGCCGTTTTGGGAATGCCGTGTTCATCCAGTGCCAGACCAACCACGGCGGCGCCGTACTTTTTGCACAGGGGCAGAATGCTGTCCAGCACCTTCTGCTCGCCGTTGACCGAGTTGACGATCGGCTTGCCGTTATAAATGCGCAGCGCGCGGGCTAAAGCATCTTTGTTGGAAGAATCCAGCTGTAATGGCAGGTCGGTGATGGATTGCAGCTCCCGCACCAGCATTTCCAGCGTGGCGGGTTCGTCAATATCCGGCAGACCGGCGTTCACGTCCAACAGCTCGGCACCGGCTTCGGCCTGGGCTACGGCCTGGGCGCAGGCATAGGCGCTGTCGCCCTCCCGCAGGGCCTGCTGCAAGCGCTTTTTGCCGGTGGGGTTGATGCGCTCGCCCACCACAGTAATGCCGTTTACCTCCACGCAGCGCACGGGGGTACACAGGCGGCTGCGCACAATAGGGGTTTTGGCGGCGGGGGTTTTATCCTGGGTCAGCTCTTTCAGCAGGCGGATGGATTCCGGCTCAGAGCCGCAGCAGCCGCCCAGCATGGAAATTCCGGTGGGCAGGTAGGCGGCCATCTCAGCGGCAAACTCCGCCGGGGTGATATCATAGCTGCCGTCCAGGTTCGGCAGGCCCGCATTGGGCTTGACAAACACCGGCATACCGGCGGGCACCACACGGCAGAGCCGCTGAGCAAAGGGCAGGATTTCCTTGGGGCCCAGCGAGCAGTTGATGCCCACGGCGTCCGCACCAAGGCCGGCGGCGGTAATGCCGTAGCTTTCCACTGTGCAGCCGGTAAAGGTACGGCCACGGGCCTCAAAGCTCATCGAGGTAAACACCGGCAGGTCACAGTTTTCCTTTGCGGCCAGGATGGCGGCTTTCAGCTCATACAGGTCGGTCATTGTTTCCAGAAAGACGAGGTCTGCCCCGGCTGCGGCACCGGCGCGCACCATCTCAGCAAACTGAGCGCAGGCATCCTCAAACGGCAGGGTACCGGCCGGGGCCAGCAGCTCGCCGATGGGGCCGATATCCAGTGCCACCAGGGCACCGGTTTCCTGCGCGGCGGTCCGGGCACATGCGATGGACGCTTCGATCACCTGCTGCACAGTATAGCCTGTTCCCTTCAATTTACGAGGGTTGGCGCCAAAGGTGTTTGCCAGCAGGATATCCGCCCCGGCGCGGGCATAGTCCCGGTGGACGGCAGTGAGCACATCCGGCATGATAAAGGCGGCCAGTTCCGGCTTTTGTTCTGTGGTCAGGCCGCGCAGCTGCAGCTGGGTGCCCATGGCGCCATCCAGCATAATAAAGCGGCGGCGGGCAAATACTTCCTCAATTTTCACAGGTGGTTCCCCTCTTTCTGTATTCGCACTTTTCGCGCAGCAGGCAGTGCCCGCACCCGGCGCGGGCCCCCGTTACCGGGTGGTCCGCCACGCCAAGGATGGCTGTTACGCTTTTGCGCGGGGTCAGCAGATTTTCCGGCGTGACCGCCATGCCAAGGCCGCGCACGGTATCCAGCGCAATGGCAAACGGCTGCTGCAAAGTCAGCGGGCAGTCCCCATAGCCGGGGGAAAAACGCCCCGTCAGGTAGTGCCCCTGCGCCTGCACGCTGGTGCGGATCTCGGCTTCCAGCGCGTTGCACAGCTCTTCCATCACAGCGGAAGCCATCGCATCCACCACAGCGGCCAGGGCAATATCCGTCAGCTCCAGGCGGCGCATCAGGGTATCAGCCCCGCTGCCAAGGGTAACGGCCATCAGCACCATGGCATCGCAGCCGCGCAGGTGGCGGGCAATATCATTCCCGGCGTTCTGCAGCGGCAGGGCGGTCAGCGGCAGCTGTTTCCACACGCCGCGCGGGGTGGCGGCGGCGCGCAGGGCGTCCTCGGCTTTTTGCAGCAGCACCTGGGATGCAGCATCCGGCTGCCAGCCCCCTGCCCCAAGGTAGCGAAGGGTTTCGGCGCGGGTATCGTTTTGCGGGTAGGCTAATTGCACAGCGTTTCACTCCCCCTCTATGGGGCCAACAGGCCGATTACAGCAGGTCCTTGATGCCCTCATACACAGCGGCGGCAACCTTGGCGTCATTCATGGCATACAGGTGCACACCGTCCGCGCCGCCCTCGATCAGATCTCGCAGCTGCTGCACGGCATAGTCAATACCGGCTGCATACAGGCTTTCGGGGTCGTCCTGGTAGCGGGAGATCATGCGGGTAAACTCCGAAGGCAGGCTGGCGCTGGAAAGTGCCACCGTGCGCTCGATCTGGCTGCGCTTAACGATGGGCATAACACCGGCAGACACCGGCAAAGTGATGCCTGCGCGGCGGGCCAAGTTCAAAAAGCGATAAAAGTGCATATTATCAAAGAACAGCTGGGTCAGCAGGTGGGTGGCACCGGCCTCCTGCTTAAAGCGCAGGTTGGCAACATCCTGGGCCAGGGTAGCGGCTTCGGGGTGGCCTTCAGGGTAGCAGGCAGCGTGGATATCAAATTCCGGCTGGGTCTGCCACACAAACCGGGCCAGGTCGCTTGCGTGGGCAAAGTCCGGGCTTTCGGGGCGGGTGGGGGTGCGGTCGCCGCGCAGGGTCAGCACGTTGCGCACACCGGCGGCATTCAGCTGGTCCAGCAGCTGGGCGGCCTTTGCCTTATCGCTGCCCATGCAGATCATGTGGGCCAGCGGCTCTACGTTCAGGTCGTTTTTCAGGAATTCGGCCACTTCCACAGTGGAAACGCCGCCCGTGGAGCCGCCTGCACCGTAAGTAACGCTGATAAAATCCGGGTTAAGGGTGCGCATGGTGCGCAGGGTGTCCTTCATTTTACCAAAGTTGGCGGTCTGCTTCGGGGGGAAGCACTCGATGGAAAACACGCAAGGCTTGCGCTTGAACATCTGGGAGATCTGCATAGGATTCATCCTCCTGTATTTTATTACTTTCCTCTATTTCTACCCAATTAAAACTTTTGGGGCGTGCGGGAACACTTACCTGCCGACTTACTGGGGCCAGGCACACAGAGTCAGGCTGCCGGGGGTTACGCGGCGGGAGCCAGCTCTTCGTCCGGCTGTTTTGCCGTCTGCACAGTAAAGCTGCCGTCCGCCTGGGCGGTCACGGTCACCGTGCCGTACAGGTCGGTGCGGTAAAAATCAATGCCCTCATCCTGCATTTCCTGGATGACCTCGCGGTGGGGGTGGCCGTAATCATTGTTCAGGCCGCAGCTGGCAACCACAAGCTGGGGCTGCACCTGCCACAGCAGTGTTTGGGTGTTGGATGTGGACGACCCATGGTGCCCGGCCTTGAACACGGTGGACCGCAAGCGGAACGGATATTGCTCCGCCAGGGCGGCTTCCTCGTTGCGCTCGGCATCGCCGGTATCCAAAAAGGTAAAGTTCCCGGCTTCAAACCGCAGGCAGAGCGACATATCATTTATTGCATCGTCACTGCCCGCCGTATCGGCATCCACACCGGGCAGCAGCACGGTCAATGTGCCGGTGCCGATGGTGTACTGCTGACCGGTATAGGCAGTTTCCACCGGTACGCCGCATTCCTGGGCGGTTTGCAGGGTGCGCTGGGTCTGGCCGGTCACGTCAGTTTCGCTCAGGTCGGGGGTCAGCAGGGTCTGCACATCAAAGTTCTGCAAAACGGCCTGCATGCCGCCCACATGGTCGGCATGGGGGTGGGTCATCACCAACAGGTCCAACTGGCTTACACCATAGCTGCGCAGGTCCTGCACAAGGTCCTGCCGGGCATCCTTGGGGCCTGCATCAATCAGGCAGGCCGCACCGTTCTGCAAAATCAGCACGGCATCCCCCTGCCCCACATCCAGGAACACCACTTCGGTTTCCCCCTCCGGCAGCGGGGCTGTGGTTTCGCTCTGGCTGGGTTCCAGGCCAACCCATTGGTAAATCTGGTCCCAGCTGGGCACAAAACCGTTGCCGCCGTAATTTTCGACCACATACAAGGCAACGGCGATGAGAACAGCGGCCACAATGGTCCACACCTGAGGGCGGCGGTAGGAATGGCGGCAATACCTGCGCCGCCGGTATTTACTCACCCTGGCCCAGCTGGCGTTCCTGCCACTGGGCGCGGGTCAGCAAAACGGCACGGGGCTTGGCGCCCTCATAGGGGCCGATAATCTTTTCCTGTTCCATCTGGTCCATGATGCGGGCCGCACGGGCATAGCCCAGCTTGCAGCGGCGCTGCAAAAGGCTGGTGGATGCCTGCCCGGCTTCGATGACGCATTCCACCGCCTGTTCAAACATGGGGTCGCGGCTGCCGCTGTCATCGTCCGGATCGGAGCTGCTGCCCTTGCCGCCCTTTTCGGCCACGGCACGGCGCTCCATCTCGGCAATCATCTCTTCATCATACTGGGCGCTGGAAGTGGATTTGATAAAGTTCAGCACAGCGCTGATCTCTTCATCCGTCACAAAGGTACCCTGCACACGCACGGGCTTGGAAGCACCGACCGGCAGGAACAGCATATCGCCGTTGCCCAGCAGCTTTTCGGCGCCGCCGCTGTCCAGAATGGTGCGGGAGTCGATCTGGCTGGAAACTGCAAATGCAATACGGCTGGGGATGTTGGCTTTGATCAGGCCGGTGATAACGTCCACGCTGGGGCGCTGGGTTGCCACAATCAGGTGGATACCAGCCGCACGGGCTTTCTGGGCAATGCGGCAGATATAATCTTCCACCTCTTTGCCGGCAACCATCATCAGGTCGGCCAACTCGTCAATGATAATGGCGATATAAGGCAGGTGTTCCAGCACATCGGGGTGCTGCTTGGCCAGCTTGTTATAGCTCTTGATATCGCGCACATTGTTTTCGGCAAACAGCTTATAGCGGCGCTCCATCTCGGCCACACTGGCCCCCAGGGCACCGGCGGCCTTGCGCGGCTCGGTCACAACGGGCATTAACAGGTGGGGAATGCCGTTGTACTCAGCCAGTTCCACCACCTTGGGGTCGATCAGAATCAGTTTGACATCTTCCGGACCGGAGCGGAACAAAAAGCTGATGATGATCGAGTTGACGCAGACGGATTTACCGCTGCCGGTGGAGCCGGCGATCAGCAGGTGGGGCATTTTACACAGGTCCGCCACCTGGGCTGTACCGGCAATATCTTTGCCCAGTGCCATGGTCAGTGGGCTGCGCATGTTGATGTAGTTCTGGGATTCAAACACCCCGCGGATGCTGACGGTAGACCGGATCTTGTTGGGCACCTCGATACCAACGGCGGGTTTGCCGGGAATGGGGGCTTCGATACGCACACCGGCGGTGGCAAGGTTCAGGGCGATATCATCCGACAGGCTGGTGATACGGCTGACCTTGATGCCCGCCTGGGGCTGCAGCTCATACCGGGTCACGGAAGGGCCGCGGCAGATATCCAGGATATGGGTCTTAACACCAAAGCTGTCCAGCGTGTTCACCAGGATATCGGCGTTTTTCTTCATCTCGGCGGCCGCGCCGCGTTCATCTTCCGGCTTGGCCGCATTGAAAAGGTTCAAAGATGGGTAAGTATACGGCGGGAACTCCTCTTTGGCCTGGGCGGCAAAGGCTGCCGTAGCTTCGCTGCTGGCATCCTCGTCCGCTTCGCGGGCTGCACCGGCGGGTGCGGTGGCTGCCGGGGCGGCAGGGGCTTTTGCCATTGCTTTGGCCACGCTGGGCGGGCTGGAAATGGGAGCCGAAGCCGAATTTCCCATGCTGGAAGATACCCGCAGCCGGTTGGGGCTGCCGGGGCGGCGTTCATCCGTTACGCTGTACACTTTAGGCGCAGCGGCGGCAGGCTGGGCCGTGGGCTGCGGTGCCGGGGCCTGCACGCTGACCCGCCCGGTGAGCAGATCCGATACCGGAATTCCGGCGTTCCAGGCAGCCTTGGCTGCATCGAAACCGCCCTGGTCAAAGCTGCCGCCCAATGTGGGGATGGCTGTAACAGGGGCAGGCGCTGGCTGGGTGGGTTCCGGCACCAGCGGTGTTTCAAAATTATCCGCGCTTTCGCTGCTGCCAGCGTCATCCGGTTCCGGCAATTCCTCTACCGGCTCCAGCGGGGTGGAAAAATCTTCCGCCGAGGCGGCAGGTGCGTTATCATCCGGTTCCGGGGTCAGCGGGGTTTCAAAACTTTCCGCTTCATCCTCATCGGGCAGGCCCACATCGGCACCGGCCACGGGGGTATCCCGCCCGGTCACGGCGCGCTGGATCAGGTCATTCAGGCTTTCTTCCTCCACCGGGGCTTCCTCAGCCTGCTGGGCCTCCGGTTCCAGGTGCAGCTCAAAGCTTTCTTCCTGCGGCTGGGGTTCCGGCTGGGGCGCGGGGTACTTGCGATGATTCAACTGCTCCAGCGGGTCAAGGCCAAAGGTGCCGCCGGGGCCGATATCAATTTTCTGCAGCGGGTCATGCTGCACGGCGTTCTGCAAAGCGCGCTGGGAAGCATCCGGCCCCAGGTCCACATCAAAGTCCGAACGCTGGGCGGGCGGGGCAAAGCTTTGGGTGTGCTGCACGCCTTGGGGCGCAGCCTGGGCACGCTGCATATCGGGGTATGTTGCGGTGCCGGGCTGCGTATACGCCTGCTGGGGCTGGGCCGCCGGCTGGCCGGCCTGCGCTGCGGCGGCTGCCTGGTCGGCAGGGTTTGCCTGGGCCGCATTGCGGCGGGCGGCTTCCTCCTGTTCCAGATAGGGGGCCACATCAAAGGGGCGGCGGGTGCCAGACTGCGGCGTGGCCGGAGACTCGCCGGCCATGGGCGGCAGGCTGCCGGTCAGGTTTTCAAGGGATTCTTCCTCCGCTTCATGGCCAAACAACTGGGTATCATAAGCGGTTTCTTCCTCCGCACGGGCGGCGCGGCGGGCTTTGAACTCCTGAATATAATAGCTGATGAACTGCACCACATCCACCGGGGTAACGGCAAAAAACACCATCAGCCCCATCAGGATGACAATAATCATGACGATATTGGCACCGGGACGGCCACAGACGGCCAGCAGCGATGCGCCGATGGGCACGCCCAGCACACCGCCGGTCCAGAACTTGCGCTGCCCCCAGGCAAACAGCATCTTGACGGTCTGCCAGGGGGTATCCCCTACCTTAAAGTCCGAGAAGATGACCGCCGTACCGGCCAGCAGCACCGCCAGCAGCAGCACCTTGCCAATGAAAGTGCCCACATGGTAACCGGATGCCAGCAGATAGGCCAGATACAGCAAAAACGGGCCGACAAAATATGTAACCACACCAAAGGTGCCAAACAGCCAGCTGCGCAGAACATTCCAGAAGCTCTGCCCCGGCACCAGCACCAGCGCAATGGCCAGAATGCCAAGCCCAGCCAGCACCACGCTGCGGATCAGGTTTTGCTGCTGGGCGCGGCGCTGTTCCAGCCTGGACATCCGCTTTTTGCTGCCGGAGGCCGAACTGTTGTGTCTGGCCCCGGAGCTGCTGCTTTTACTGCTTTTGCTGCCGGAGGCGCGGTATGTGTTTTTACTGCTTTTTCCGTTTTTGGCGGAACTTGAACGTGCCATGCTCTCCCTACCTCTTTACTATAATATGCGTATATTCAGGCTGCCCTGTTCAGCGGGCAGCCATTGTTGATTTGCTTTGGCGCGGCGGGCCCTGCCCCCGTTTTGAACGAAAGTTCGTTCGCCTTTTATCTGGCAGCGGGCGGCCATTAAACAGCATCCGGCGGCCCCGCATAAAGAGACTTTCCGCGCAGTGATTTTATCTGCCATCCGCCACGGCGGCTGTGCCGTGCTGTTTTGGGCAGGGGCATACTGCCCCTTATAGCATAAGGTATATTGTAGCATGAAAACGCCCGCTTGTAAAACCCCTTTCTCTTTCTATTTTCATCAAAGCCTTTCCGCCCACTGGCGGGCAGCGCCCCCTCAATATCCGGTTTTCCCGGCGTCGATTTCGGCATACAGGTAGCGCAGCGCATCGCCCAGGTTGCCGATGGCGTCGATCAGCCCCTCTTCCACAGCCTGTTCCCCGCCCAGCACGGTGCCCATATCCATCACCAGCTCCCCGGTATTGTGCATCAGCTGGGTAAAGCGCCTGGCACTGATGCCGGAATGCCCCGCCACAAAGCTGACGATGCGCTCCTGCATCTGCTCAAAATAGCGCAGGGTCTGGGGCACCCCCAGCACCATGCCGGAGTGGCGCACCGGATGCACCGTCATGGTGGCGGTGGGCACAATAAAGCTTTTGCGGGCCGAAACCGCCAGCGGGATGCCGATGGAATGCCCGCCGCCCAGCACCAGCGTTGCGCTGGGCTTGCTGACGCCGGAGATCAGCTCCGCCAAAGCGAGCCCGGCTTCCACATCGCCGCCCACGGTATTCAGGATGACCAGCAGCCCCTCAATGGCGGGGTCCTCCTCAATATCCACCAGCTGGGGGATCACATGCTCATACTTGGTGCTTTTCTGGTTATCGGGGGCCAGGCTGTGGCCCTCAATGGTGCCGATCACCGTCAGGCAATAAATGGCATGGCGGCCCTTGGTGGCGGGCACAATGCCGCTGTCCGTGATCAGGTCATGTTCCAGCCGCATGCGCTCCACATCCTTGGCGTCTTTGGCAGCATGGGGGGCGGGCTGTTGTTTTGGGGTACGGTTTGGCATGGCGGGGGTCCTTTCCTTCCGACAGAATCGGTGCGCCGGGCAGTGCAAAACCCGGCTATACCCTGACAGTATGCCCCGCTGGTACGCTTTTTTATGCACAGAGGGGCGCGACTGGGCAAAAAAAGCGCGGAAAAGCTTAGATAAAAAATTGACAATCGGCATAAGATTGATTATACTTTTACTAGAATTTACATCGGAATTACACAAGAGGCAGGGTGTTCCCTTTACCCCTGCCCGGAGAACGGGAGATTAGTCTTTATGTCATCAACAATGCAAAACAAAGCATCGTTGCCCGTGATCAAGCGGCTGCCCAAATATTACCGCTACTTGAGCAACCTGCAGGCAGATGGGCGTGATAAAATTTCTTCCAGCGAGCTGGCCCGCATGATGGGTACCACCGCCAGCCAGGTGCGGCAGGATTTTAACTGTTTTGGCGGTTTTGGCCAGCAGGGCATCGGCTACAAGGTGGATGTGCTGCTTACCGAGATTGGCAAACTGCTGTTTGGCAACGGCGAGCTGCTGCCTACCGTGCTGATCGGCGCCGGCCGCCTGGGCACGGCGGTCTCCAGCTTTATCAGCCGCGATACCAACGGCTACAAGCTGATTGCCGCGTTTGATATCAACCCCGCCCTGGAGGGCAAGGAGATCAGCGGCGTAACCATCCGCCCGCTGTCCGAGCTGGAAAGCTTTTGTGCGGCGCACAAGCCGGTGGTCGCCGTGCTGTGCGTGCCGCGCCAGAGCGCCATGGACCTTTCGGACGAGCTGGTTCGGCTGGGTATTCAGGGCTTCTGGAACTTCAGCCACTATGATCTTTCGGTCGTTTATCCGCAGGTCACAGTGGAAAACGTCCATTTGGGCGACAGCCTGATGAGCCTTGGCTACCGGCTGCGCAACCATGATGAATAAAAGCCGGGCACACAGCACATGACTGTTTCCGGCGGGGTGTACCCCAGCGCCTGCCCTGGCATGGGTGCAGGATCCTGTGGTACACCCCGATTTTCATGCTGTTTTTCACTTTATTTTAATAAGGAGCCAAACATGGCAAAGCTATATTACCGTTACGGCGCAATGAACAGCGGCAAAACCACGGCGCTTTTGCAGGTTGCTTTCAATTATAACGAACGCGGCATGCGGGTGCTGATTCTGAAAGCCAGCGTGGACACCAAAGGCGGCGATCATATTGTTTCCCGCCTGGGGGTCAGCCACAAGGTGGATGTGCTGGTCAGCCCGGACATGGACATCCTGGATATCGTCCGGGCCGATACCGCCGCCCATGGCAGCGCCCCTGCCTGTGTGCTGTGTGACGAAAGCCAGTTCTTTACCCCGGCGCAGGCCGAGCAGCTGTTTTTGGTCACGGTGGACCTGAACATTCCGGTCATCTGCTATGGGCTGCGGGCAGACTTTATGAACCGCGGCTTCCCCGGTTCCACCCGCCTTCTGGAGCTGGCCCATACCATCGAGGAGATGAAAACCATCTGCGCCTGCGGCCGCAAAGCCACCTGCAACGGCCGCAAGGTAAACGGCGAGTTCGTGTTTGAGGGCGCCCAGGTTGCGATTGACACAGTGGATGCTGTAGAGTATCAGAGCCTTTGCCCCCAGTGCTGGTACCGGGAATACCGCGCTTTCCTGAAACGCCACCCCGCGCACCAGTGATCCATTCTTTTATTTCAATCTGCGTTTCGCCTTTTTATATAAGTAAATGACAACATATATGGCACAAAAGCCGCTGCCCAGCCTTGCAGCACCGCTTTTGTGCCATTTTTGTTTCCAACACTTTGCGGCACAATTTTCAGAGCACCAAAAGGCCGCATATACAAGATATGTTTTATGTGCAGCAATTTCCATTCCATTTTTCGCACATATTTTGCCATCGCGAATATTTTTTAGCATACTGCATTTCTTCCCATTGCAAATTATGCACGAATGCGCAAAAGAAGTGCGTTTGCGTACATTTTTTGCGTTGCCGAATTTGTGCGCTCGTTTTCTGTGATTCATCCAGCATTTTTACACATTTTCCCCATAATTTTGTTGTAACCGTTTTGCAACATATACAAATACGCACAAATTGCCTCACTTTATGCAAGATTTCGCCGTAATTTTTGTTAGATGCGGGGCGAGCTGTTTCAGCATTATGTATAAATCATTTCGTCTTGGTTCGTATGTTTTGACATGAGTTGATTTTTTGCCCACTC
>ULJH01038082.1_pt1 | contig 11891 bp, 10 predicted proteins | sample 1950781 | NCBI WGS metagenome assembly ULJH01 (sample SAMEA4835462, study PRJEB28245) | human gut metagenome | biome: gut microbiome; material: fecal sample | place: Denmark | collected 2008 | reverse complement strand
GCCGTAATTGCCGTAACGTCTGTATCCATAGCCGTATCCTTGTCCGCCGGATGAATTATCACCATTGAACACATATCCCAGCATATCGATTCCACTTAATGCAAGGCTTTCTACGCCTTCTCTGATCTCGCGAAGCTTCGTATAATCATAGCGGATCACATAAAGGGCCGCATCTACATATTTGCCCAAAAGCGGTGCATCTGCCAGAAGCTCGGATGGCGCAGTATCCAGGATGATAATGTCATATTTGGACTTCAGAGCTTTGATCAGTGCTCTCATACGTCCGCTTCCTATCAACAGCGAATTCTCTCTATCCGGTGCGCCGCCGAAAATGACATGAAGGCTTCCGTTCTCATTCGTTCTTTCCTTCGGAAGCTTTACATTGGTAATTGCTTCAGATAACGGCACTTCTTTCTTAAGAACCGAGCCAAGTCCCGGATGTGGTTCCTGCTCGTTCAGCACTCCTGCAATCGAAGGATTTCTAAGATCACAGTCGACCAGCAGTACTTTCTTTCCCTGCTGTGCAATGGAAATTGCCAGATTCGCCGAAAGTGTCGTCTTACCTTCTCCCGGGATCGAACTCGTAACAAGCAGGGTCTGGTATTCCTTTTTCTCCACATCTTTCATAATACGGATACGAAGCTTTCTTATCGCTTCCAGATAACTCATGGAGATTCTTTCATTTAACAGGCTCACTGAATTATAAAATGTCTCTTTTTTACGCTTTTTCGTGCGGACATACGGGATACTTCCCAGATCCTGCAGATTGATATTCTTCTTCAGATCCTTTCTTGACTTCACAGTCCTTCTGGAAAGCACATACAGCAGAAGAATCACACAACCTATGATCGCACCTTTTAAAGCTCCACGCTTGTAAGATCCACGTATAACCTCCACACGTTTGGTATCTGTCGGGATACCGGTCTCATCCAGAATCGTAAGCTTGGTCTCTCCAAGTACGAATTCCGCAACTTTCGGATAATTCTTTATGACTGATTTTAACGTCTTATATGCCATCTGCGGATCATTTCCCGATACGGATATTGTCAGAAGATTCGTTCCGTCATCCGCTTTAACATCGATCGATCCCGGCATGGAATCAAGCCCCATATCCTCAGCAACTACATCCTTCAGTACACCACTGGTAAGAATATACGGGAACACTTCCGCCATCTGCTGGGCAGACTGTGCATCCACATAGTCCATGCCGCCGACAGATGTCACCGACACTGTTGCCGATGCCACATATTTTGACTGATAACTGGTACTCACCGAGAAATAAGACTGTACTGCGCAAATAATTATAAGCCCGATGAGCAGCCACCAGAGCCTCTTCACACCATGATAAATATCCAACATAACATTTGTCAGATCAATCTTCTCAGGCGCATCTACACGTTCACTTCCTGATTTGTCTCTATAATCGCCCATATACTCTACATTCCTTTACTTCTTCCATAATTGCCGTAACGTCCGTATTTGCTGTATTTACCATAATAATGTCCCACCGGACTGTCCACCAGGCCGGAGAACGATCTTACACCGTTCAGTACAACTCCCAGTACCTTACCTTCCTTGTCACGGAAATCGTCCATTACTTCATTGATGTCTTCAGCCAGCATATAATTCTGCTTTGACACGATCATAACCGCATCTGCACAATGTGCAAATATCTGCGCATCTCCGATGATTCCTGCCGGTGGTGTATCAATAATCACATAATCCACAAATTTCCTGCATGCAGCCATTAGCTTAAAAAATGACTCCGAGTTAAGCATCTCCGTCGATGAGGAATAGCAGTTCTTTCCACCCATGAACAACATATGCTTTCTGGTACACGGAACCATGACATCCGCAAGAGATCCGTTTCCTCTCAGATACTCTCCCAGTTCATTCTCCTCTTTTGGCTCCATACCAAAGATCAGGAACTGCGACGGTCTTCGGATATCGCCATCTACCAGCAGTACCCTCTTGGACTGTTCTGCCAGCGTGATCGCCAGATTGGCGGCAACCGTAGATTTTCCTTCATTTTCAGATACACTGGTTACCACGAGGACTTTCTGTTCATTCTTTGCCATCCGGTATTCTACCTTGGCCGCCAGTTTCTTATAACTTTCCACGAACCGGAAGCTGGCTACCGGATCATCAACCAGGATCGCTTTTTTCTTACGCCGGAATATATCCCGGATCGTCTTATATTTCCATTCATAACTGATGGCTCCGAGACTTCTGGCATCCAGCTTCTTCTCGATCTCATTCTCCTGTTTAATAGTATTCTTCATATAAGAGAACAGTCCGAGGAGGATGAGCACCAGTGCTCCTGCCACAAGTCCGCCCTTCTTAGCCTGTCCGCCTGCATCCAGCGGATTATCCGGTGTATACGGGACTTTCGGCTCCTCCAGCACATCCATAACCGCACTGCCCACCGTATACAGCGATACGCTGCTATAGTTATCCATGACCGTACGGATAATATCTATGGAATCCTTCGGCGTATCCGCCGTCACACTTAAGACCAGCATATTGGTACCTTCCAGCACCTTTGCATGAATGTCTGCATCCAGCTCTTCCACCTTCAGCTTCTCACAGATCTTCTTCTCCATAATGTTACTTTTTAATATCTTCTCAAATGTCTTCGCCATTGTGTTGGCCGAACTCAGATTACTGTATGCATTCGCATCGCCTCTGGATGCCACCACAAATGTCGCCTGCGTTGTATACTCAGGAACATACCTGCTGCTTACAACTACATAAGTTAACAACGCTCCCGCAATTGCCCCCAGAATAATCACCCACCAGTTGGACACTATATCATGCACAAGCGTATATGGATCCAGATCATTATCCATAAATACCGGCATGTCATTTCTATTACTACTCTCCATCCTGCGCTCCTTCCTGGTCCTGTACTACAACGAATAACTTTGTCACCGCAGTCGGTGCTCCCTCTGCCGTATAAGAATATTCCACCGGATAAACCCCTGCTTTGGAATAATCCACTTCTGATTTCACACTGATCGCTTCTCTTGTACCTGCAAGAGCTTCTCCGTCATCCGCATACGTATATGTTGCACCATTCATCTCCATACCTTTGACATAAGACATCGGATCGATTTCATGTCCTACTGTTGTATATGCGATATAATCCGATAATACCGGATATTCTTTCATCTGCTCCTGTCTGTCACCGGATTCTGTTACGGTCACTTCGAGAGGCACTGAACACACATCACCCGCACTGTTACTTACCTGTACGGTCACTTTGTAAATTCCTGCAGCTGCATTATACATACCATCATCCAGACTGGTACGTATCTGACTGGTCAGGTCACCGTCAAGGCAATCCTCTGCCTTCATATTCTCCGTAAGGTTCGCCTTCCCCACCTCTGTTGTCGAATATCTAAGCGGTGCCTTCAGATGGATCTTCGGCGGCGTGTAATCTTTGTACTGTACGGTTCTTTCCAGTGTCCCTACCTGATTCGCCTTATCGAATACCACATACGTAATGGTACGCTTGCCCGGCGCAATAAAATGCGACATCGAAGCGATACGTACAGACGATGTCAGGTCACCGTCACGGTTGTCTTCTGCTTTGACACCTTTCAGAAGTGCTTTCTTCTGCTTCTTCTGATCGGTCTGCACACTCAGTGTCACCGTCTTATCCTTACAGGTGATCACCGGCGGTGTATGGTCTTCCAACATCTTGGACTTCACAGTATACCCGGCAAATATAGCACAGGATGCCACGAATATCAGACACACTGCTATTTTTAGTCTTCTCATAGTCATTCTCCTTCATCGTTAATATAACTGTTACCGTCCAGAATACGGGACCGGTTCTAATCTCAGGATTTCCCGGTTGTCACAGATCCTTGCCGAATTATACTGAAACAGCACATCCAGATAGTTCTCGGAATACTCCCGGCTCAGTTCTTCATACACATCCATCATATACGGCGTTCTCTGAAGTGGACTGTGTGCATCACTTGCGATCACAGAGATCAGATTATGCCGCAAAAGACTGTCGGCCGCCCGCTTCGGTCCTCCTCCGAATCTTCCGAGGAAGCTTCCCTTATTCGCCTGAATCACATATCCTTTTCTGAACCAGCGGTACGCGATCTGCGGATAATCCTGTATAAATTCATACCTTTCCGCATGGGCGATCACCGGTCTTGCTCCGACTTCTTCAACTCTCTTCAGAATAGAATCCGCAAATTCAGGGTCTTCATCAAATGCAAATTCCATCAGTATGTACCGGCTCTGGTTAAGCGGCATGATCTTATGATTCACGATCAGCTCCGGAAGGTCTTCTGTCGAAAATACTTCCATTCCCGGCAGGATCTCTATCGGGATCTTCTCTTTTCTGACCGCTCTGACCACACTTTCATATCTGTCAATATATTCTCTCCCGAAATAATTCCCATACATTCCCGGGATATTGCAATGCGGAGTCGCTATGATCTTGTCCACTCCGCTGTCAGCTGCCATACGTGCCATCTCCAGCGTATCATACATATCTTCGGCTCCGTCATCAATCCCCGGGAGTATATGCGCATGTATATCTATCATCTCATCATCCTTTGTAATTTATAGTCTTTTTTATTATATCATTTTCAAATTATGGAGTAAAGAAAACGATACTTACTATTTCATTACTATTTCTTACTTGTCTCCTTCAGATATCTGACCGTTGCTTCTGTGTATCTGCACAAATATTCCGGTACGCCGTCTGCCTTTCCGGTCTCCGCAATTGCCGCTGCCACACAAGTGTTACACACCTTTCTAAGCTTACAACTACTACATCTGGCCGAAATCCTAAGACTCTCCGTTTCTTTTTTGGTAAACTCCCACGCTTCCTCAAACTCCACATCCCGAAGCGGTATGCTTGGCTTATCCAGTACCACACAGGAACGCATCTCGCCCTGCCAGTTCACCACAAAAGAGCTCTTACCGGCACGACATGCCATCTGTCCCGGAACTGCCTCTCCTTCCGGAGTATTCTCTGCTTCGTCTAATTGGATCTTGCGGTATTGGGCAAATACTTCTTCTCCCATCTCTCTTTGCAAAACTTCCACTCTTGCTTTTGCCGCCATCTCCGGATCCAGTCTGGCCTGATTATTATAAGCATGATTTCGTTCTCTCACGGACGGATACATATAAGTATCGATCCTCACCGGAGCATCCAGTGATTCACCAAGCTCTATGATCTTCATCCTGTCATCCACATTCGCCTTTGCAAGACTTCCATTCACTTTCACATCAATGTTCCTCTCACGCAAAAGCCGGATGCCGTTCACCGCCTTATCGAATCCTCCCGGATAATGGCACAAACGCTCATAGGTCTCATTGCTTGCACCATATAATGTAATATTGATTCTTCTTGGTTTATTTTCCGCAAAAAAATCTGCCCACGCCTCATCGATCAGCGTTCCATTCGTATTAATCGTAATAATCATCCCCAGTTCACGGAGTTTTTGATATAACTCACGGAAATGTGGATACAGCAGTGGCTCTCCACCTGTCAAAAGAACAAATAACGTCCCGGCTTTCATCATATCTTCTGCCGTTTTCGTCCATTCTTCCATCGTGCGCAGCCTTCCCACCTCTTCCATCTCTTCTCTGCTCATACGCACATAACACATATCACAGTTCAGATTACAAAGCGGCAGCAACTCCAGCACTCCATATAGCGGCACTTTCTTCTCTGTCGCCATTGTAAACATCTGTTGCTCTATTGTCGTTCCATCTTCCATTAATTCCATATTACACCCTCAACAATTCCTGTAGATTTTAAAAAAGAACCGGGAACCCGGTTCTTTTTATGTATAATATATGTTTGTTTTATGATTTTACAGTCTCCCAGGAGTGCATATTAAGGTTTGTAGTTGCATGACCACTAACAATGCCCCACTTTTTCTTTTCAAGCCAGACAATAACTCCTTCTCCCTCATCCTGTATTCTATTCTTGTTATAATCTACAAATCCATCATGGAAATCACCTGTAGTACTTGCTTCATGCTTTGCATCACATGGATGATAATCACCCACCCATCTTGCTCTGTCAGTTCCCGTATATTTTCCATCAATTGTTCCATCAGATGATGCGTAATAGTATAACTGTCCTCTTGGAGCATTACAATTAAACTTATACACTTTATTCTCTTCACCACAAGCTGCCACATACTCATTTGCCACAAATCTTTCGCCTACCATAGTAGGTCTTACATATGTTCTCTTCATAACTATGTACCCCTCTTATTATCACTTTACTTTTTATCGTTCATTAGTTACCTACCTATAATATATTATTATAAAGAATTTTATCTTCAAATTCAATACTTATCTTTTGGATTTTATGTCTTTTTGTTACATATAATTTCTCAAATCAATAAATCAGGTTATAACTTCCATTAATTTTTTTGCAGAACCATTTTCATTCATACTTTGATATGAAAAAACGGCCAACTGTAATCAGCTGACCGCGTAAATTTTTGATTATCTTATGAGTGGTTTGGATGATTATTATCAATATTAGTAATTTTAAGACGTCCAATATGAGAATATGTTCCACTATGATTATCTCCATCATCACTGCTCCAAGTTACACCATAATATGTTCCTTCTTTTGGTGTATAATTTTTGATACCATAAATCGGACGATTTTTCTGGATTTTATTACCTATATATTCATATCCACTTCCGGTATCCCCATTAAATGAGATTGTTGCATTATATCCACACAATCCATGTAACTTTCCCTGAGAATCTGTATAATAACCACTTTTTTCACCATTATAATCATCAAACCGATCTGTCATCCCATTAGTCTTTCCATCTCCAGGATAAGCACACTGAATCACGCCAGTAATACATGCTGCCACATACTCATCCGCACTAAATCTCTCTCCAACCATCGTAGGTGTTACATATTCCTTTTTCATACTCACGCACTCCTTCGCACTATATGTATACTTTACAAATTATCAACTACCATATTATTCTATAATTATAACTGCATTTTACAGTGTTTTCAATGCTTTTCATCTACTGTTTCACGTCGTTTTATTACATTTTTATGCGTGATTATACACATTCCGCTAATAATTACTCGTTCTGATCAGAAATCCATCGCCATCCGGCTCGATTCTTCCTCATCCAGTTCCGTCACCTTCGTCTCCATAACACGGTACACACGCTGGCACATATTCAGTACACTTGGTCTGTGTGTCGTCACGATACAGGTCTTGTTCGGTTTCTGCTCGATGATATTACGCAGTACCTTTCGCTCCGTTGTTACATCCAGTGCCGACGTCGCCTCGTCTAACAGAAGGATCGGTGCATTACGAAGAACTGCACGTGCGATAGAGATACGCTGTGCCTGTCCTTCCGAAAGACCGCGTCCACGTTCTCCTAGCGCACTGTTGATCGTATCCGGAAGCTTCTCTACAAATTCCCATGCACAGGCAATCTTCAAAGCCTCGATGATCTCTTCATCCGTGGCATCCTCTTTGACCATCCGCATATTCTCAGCGATCGTACCGGAAAGGATTGTATTCCCCTGAGGTACATAGGCGAAAAAATGTCTCGTCTCCGCATTCAGGACGATCTCTCTTCCGTTGGATGCAACGATCACAGCCTCTCCTTCCTGCGGACGGATCAGTCCGAGGATCAGACGGATCATCGTCGTCTTTCCTTCTCCCGAAGGTCCCACAAGTGCCACGATCTCACCCGGACACGCTTTAAAATACGAATCCGTAATAACTCTTGTCCCTTCTACGTATGCGAAATTCACATCCTTCATCAGCACCTCGAATCCATCCTCTGCGAACGGATCCAGCTCCTCACTCTCACTGATATGCACCTCTTTCGGAAGCTCTACCAGCTCTCGGATTCTGTGTGCCGACACCGAACTGTTCAGAAATGACGGAATGATCGACACCACGTTATTGAATGCGCCTGACAGATTGCTTCTCTGCTGCAGGAATAATGTCATCGTTCCATATGTGATCGTATGTGTCCACAGCAAGAACAGACAATATCCGAACGCTATGAATTCCACTCCCGTGCCCATAACCGACAGCAGGATATTGGTCTTGATGGAGAACATATTGTACTCCAGACTGACATCTTTGAATTTGCCCTGCCACCAGCGCATTAACCGGCTGTAGTGCGGTGCGATGCCAAATGATTTGATCGTATCAAAATTGTAGAATGCTTCCACCTCGAACGTCATCAGCTTACTGCTCATTTCCCTGGTCTTCTGACTGTACTCCCGCTGCTTCTTGATCATGAACCTCGACATCAGAAGCATGAACGGTGCGCTTGCCAGTGCCAGAATTGCCATCACCGCATTATAATGAAGGATGACCAGAAATGTCGCTATGAAATTATAGATTGCGATCACGATCGTCGGGAGCCAGCTGATCGCATTGCTGCTGACCGTTCCGATATCTCCGTTGAAACGGTTCAGCACATCTCCGTTGGAATACTTATTGATCTCCAGCCAGTCGGCATCCACGATCTTGTCGAATATATCCGCCTGGATATCATTATTGATATAAATACTTAATTTGGTCGAGATACGGCTGATAATACTGCTGAGCAGAAGGCTGAACAGCGAACTTCCTACCATAACAATGATCAGGATCATCAGTTTATTCGTCTTATATCCGGTAATGATATCGATCAGATATTTACTCGCCACACTGCTGACAAGTCCCATAGACGTACTGAAGATACCCAGGAGCGTATAGAATACGATCGCCCACTTATACCGGACACTGTAGCTGAATATCCATTTCCAGTCATCAATGATCTCCGAAAATGTCCCATCTTTCCACTTCGCGATCAGAATATCCAGAGACTCGAAAGACAGGCCGTTCTTTCCTTGATTTTTATCATTATTTTCCTGCATTTATTCCTCTCCTCGTCCACCGGCAAGTACATCTTCCAGACATCTCACCGCATCTTCGGATATGTCGCACTCCAGATGATATACCGGAACCTCCTTCAGTAAAATCTCAAGCTCATCCATTGCCTGTATCTGAAACTCGCTGTTCCATGCATTGATCGTAATCTGTTCCATTACTTTCCGCAGAGCCTCAAGCCCTTTCAGACGGCTGATACGATTTTCTTTCGCCTGTGACAGCATAACGATTGCTCTGACCGGATAGGACTTATTGTTACAGATCTCTGAGCTTCCGCAGACCGGCCATCCATTCGCGTACCATCCATCTTCTTCACGGATAAGAAGCGAACGGTCGCCATTCACCGTCCATGTTCCACGGTACTTTTCCCACAATCCTGCCTGCGTGGATTTTCCCGTCTCAGACGGCGCAGAAAAGAGCACTGCCGTATCTTCATAACACATATATGCAGAATGCAGTATCATCGAATGATCTTTAATAGCCTGCTTTTCCAGCGAGAAGGCCGCCAGGTATACCGTATCCTGGTCAAGCATCTCTGCCACTTCGGGAACAAACCAGACATGATATTGATTTACACCCTCCTGGCTGCTCACCGCATAATGCCAGTCCATTCCAAGAAAATTAATAAAGCGGCATTCCCCGCCGGATGTCTGAAATACCGTAAGATTATCACGGTAGATCACTCTTCCCGTCTTTTTCCCCAGAAGATCTTCTTTGATCTCATCAAGGTTCTCTGTCATCTCTACCTGATAATGGATGACCTCATCATCCGGCCTCTTTGCCTGCCCGGTCCGGAATTTTTCCAGATTCCGCGGACTTTTCATAGATAACGGAGCCGTAATCTCAATCTCCGTATGCCCGATCCTGTACAGGCGGGTGATTGACTCATTCTGTTCTACCATGTTCCATCTTCCCTCGTACACTCAATAAAGCCATTCTCCACAAGCGCACCGACAAAAGCGATCGTATCCCTTCTTGCAGTCTCTTCATCAATCTCATATGTATCCAGAACCATCTGGATCATCTCTTCCAGGCTATCCACCTTTTCGATATTCTCCCAGATGAATTTAGCCGTATCACTGATCGTGATCATTCCATTGAACTCCTGCGAAGTTGCCCCCGTCGGCACCAGTACACATTCACCTGCGATCTCCCTTAATATAAATTCCTTTACAATCTTCATATAACTTTTCTCCTTGATTTTATTGTTCCATCATAGCATTGCCACAGTCTGTATGCAACCGGGTCACTTTTTACTTTTGTTAAAAAAACAGAGTTTTTCATGAAATACTGTCACAAAAAACTCTGCCTTATCTTTATAGTGCAACTAAAAGCATTATAATTAATATTATTAAGATTACAATATATGCTATCAGGAATCCTTTGCTCTTTGCCTTATTAAGAAATATCAAAATCAATCCCATAAAAAGTGCAATAACCACTCCGAGTGAAAGATTCATCGGTACTATAAATCCCTTGGTCAACGTTCCTTTCGTAATATTTGAAAAATTAACCATAATTAAAGAAAATATCGAAACAAAGATTCCCATAAATGTAAGAATATTAGCATATATATGATTTTCTTTTTCTTCCAGAGATTCATTTGCCTTCTTTAATTCTTCGGTTCGAGCCTCATATTCATCCCGGTAATTTGCCAGTCCGCGATACTGATATTCATCATTAAATGATGCATCTTCCTGTTCATCATATGCTTTTTCCGGAACTGACTCTAATTGTTCAAAAATTATCTGCGCAATACTGTCATTTTCCCTTATAGTTATATTGGCACATGTTATATTCTGAATCCTCAAATAAATATATGTTTTATGCCCTGGATAATAATGCGGACCTGCCACAGACAACCCCTGTCTTATACGGGAATTCTTTTCTCCAATCCTTCCTATAAGATCTTTCGGCATATGTATCATTTCCCTTGTCTGAACAAATATAAATTCTCCCGGATGTAATGTATAACTATCCTTTAAGGCATCATCGCAAATTACACCTTTAATGTGAAGGTCATAGGAAATTGCATTTACATATTTTTCCGCATATCCCTCGCAAAAAATTTCTCCGGAGCGTTCCTTTATGCTTTTATCTACTAAAATCATGATACCACTCCTTCCCTTTTATACTAATCCATTATATCCATCTGTTTTTTAAAATGCAAGAAAAGCACCTAAAACAATACAAAATATTTTATCATTTAATCACCTTCGCATAACACCACATAATCCCCCGGCGGAGCGGAATCATATGCAGCCATACATGCTCGAAGAATTCCCACCAGAAATCTCCCGGCTCCAGCCACTTTTCTTTTCTTCTGACTTTGGTGATCAGAGCAAATATCTGCTCTCTCTTTACCGGTCCTTCTATCTGTGTCTGTGCATCGCCCACGATATAATACCCCTCTGGCCTGATCTTCCATATCCGGTGCATGACGAACTGCCCGCTCTTTCTCCGAAAAAATACAATATCACCTTTTTGAAGCTCTCTGTCCGGCTTTTTGAAATATATCATATCCCTTGCATGGATCAGAAACGGTGCCATACTGCTTCCAAAGACCAGCATGCTGACTTCCTTTCCCTCTTCCGTCAGTTCCTTAAGCATACCAACATATTCTCTTGTATCTACAACTTTCATATTCCTCATCCTGCTTCTCTCTATCCGCACTTCGTCCGTCCCGTTTTTTCGCAAATTATGGTACAATTCTCAGCACATCCTTCGCATTGTTTTTTATGTATACATTAAATAGTACTCAATTTCTTTTTTATCATACCATCGCGGTTTTCTTCATGCAACATCAAAATATTGCTTTAATTTTTCTACGTTTTTCGACAAATCTTCGCATTAATTTTATATTTTTCTGTTTGATTGCTCCAAATTCTTATATTTTTCTGTTAATATATTCCATTTACTGTCCATTTGTATCATTTTTCTATCTTTTCACTCTTAATCTATGTT